>SAMEA104404100__coassemble_249_pt1 | contig 65166 bp, 59 predicted proteins | sample SAMEA104404100__metabat2_high_PE_088 | metagenome-assembled genome bin SAMEA104404100 (sample SAMEA104404100) | Balaenoptera acutorostrata
TTTCCGCCAAGAAAAATCCCCCGCAGGTTATATGGACCTGCCGGGGATTTTTTGCTTTTTGAATATTAAATGTACACATTAAATGTGTGAAAGTTTCTGTAGTGCATCTGATTCAATAATAATCTCAAAGTGCTCTTCTAAAAATGCAAGTGTAGCAGCAGTTGCTTTTTCAGGTGAACCGTACTCTGAAAGCATGTTGCATACTTTGTTGAAATCTGGATCAGGACTTATAGTAGGTGTAATTGCAAGTACGTATATATCTTCCACTGTATCTAAGTACAATGTATTAGATCCTGTATAGTCAGGACTAATAAGATGTGCAGCATCAATTACAGTATCAATTGAATCAAACTGAAAGATTCTTATATTAAATGTATCAGCCTTTTCTTTTACCGTAGTAGTATCAGAAATACCAGCTGCGGCTTTCTTTACTTTATTTAATAAATCATTAAACTGTTCTGCACCGTCTAACTTTTCAAGAGATTCTTTTAATGAAAGTCCCTTCTCACCAGATGGAGTAAATTTAGAGAATCTGGTATCTAATTCTTCCGGGTCATCAACCTTAGTAATAATAAGAACGATTGAATCATCTGAAGATGGGATTGCTTCTATCATAATAGGTGAATCGTCTGCTTCAAATCCAAAATCGAAAGATGCCTGCTTCATCATATCTCGAAAAAGTTCTTTAGCCTTATCTGTGCCATAAGCAAGTTCACTTAATTTAAGATTGCGTTTCGCAAGATCTTCCTGAGTAAGTGTACATTTTATTTGTCTGTCATTTAGCTTTTCTATCTTCATTAAAAACACATCCTTCGAATCATAAATTGAAAAATACATAACTTTTCACTATTAGTATAAGCAAAAACGGATTTTAAGTAAAGTGTTTTATCAACAAATGTGGATGGGTTATAAACAACATACACATTGAAAAATACAGAGTAAAGTGCCTATAATAATATACATAGAAGATAAAAAATTCGGATGAAAATTAAAAAAACAGAAAGGAGAGTTATTAATTTCTTACTTATTCTTACCGGTTAAGAATATACACATCTAAACATTAAAATTTAGTTTCATATCCCGGTCGGGATAACATTTTCACAATAATTAATTTACATATTGCAGCCAGTCCTATCTTTAATGCTTTAACGGCATGTCACAAGCCTCCTTTATAAAGCATCTTAGGTTGATCCGAAGACTGCATAAGAAGGGAGATATTTCATGGGAAATCAAGAAGATATGAAAGAATACAGAGAACTGTATGATGAATTAGAAACTTATAAAGATCAAGGTATTAATTTTAAATTAGACGGGATAACATCAAGTCCCATGCAGATAGTAACAGCTCATATGGTAAAGGAAGATGCGTGTTATATGAGAGATTATGATACTGACAATAAAGGTTGTATAAGAACACTTAAATTTGTGAATGTTAACAATGACTGCGTATATCAATATATGTAATCCAAAACATCCCCTCAGATAAACAGGATAAAACTATAAAGCAAGTACTTACAACTATGCTGTACATGAAAATTAATCAATAATGTTGAACTATATAAGTAGTTTAATGTATAATGGATTTTAACAGGAGGTACGGCATGGAGGAAAGAGAATACAACGCTTCGGGGAACAGACCTCCCCAGGAAAGAAGACCGGCAGGTTCACGTCCAGGCGCTAAAAGACCTACAACTTCAGGAAGTAGAAGAAGGAGACCACAGAATTCAAGAAGACGCGTCTCTAAGAAGAGTATGCGTTATAGAAAAAGAAGAAGAAATTTAATTATAAGAATTTTTATAATATTAGCATTCATATTAATGATAGCAGGATTATTGTTTTTCTGGAAAAAGTACGGCTCATCAAAGGAAATGGTCGATTTGAAAAATTATTATGGTGTAACAGAAGAAAATGATCTTGCGGTTGTGGTAGACGATAAAGTTATAGGTTCAGAAGAGAAACGTGGAGCAGGCGGTAAGATATATGATGACATTCCATATGTGGAATATACAGTAGTAAGAGATTATATTAACTCATGGTTCTATTGGGATTATAATGAGAATCTACTTATATATACGATGCCTAATGGTTCTGTAACAGTAGAAGTTGGACAAAAGGACTATACTGATGTTAAAGATAAGAAGTCTAAAGACTATACTATTTTAAAGACAGAAGGAAAGACTGCATATATAGCACTTCCATTTATTAAAGAATATACTAATATGGAGTATGCAATATACGAAGCAGAAGATAAAGATGTTCCAGCAAGAGCAGTAATTGACTGTGATACTAAAGAACGTAAAGTTACAACACTTAAGAGAAAGACAGAGATAAGAACAGAACCTGGTACTAAGAAACCACTTATTACTAAAGCTAAGAAGTCAGATAAAGTGTGGATTTTAGGTAAGGAAGATGGTTGGGCACATGTTCGTACAGAAGATGGATTTGTAGGATATGTTAAAGATAATTCATTAAGACGAATACGAACAGAAAGTTTACAGCAGAATTTCGAAGAACCAGAATACAGCAATATTTCTGTAGACCATATAATCAATCTTGCGCTTCACAGTGTAGAGAGTAGTAGCGGAAATGGATCATTACTTGAGACAATAGCGAAAACTAAAGGACTTACAACAATAGCACCAACATGGTTTAATGTATCTGATACAAAAGGCAATATTAAATCTATTGCAGATTCAGACTATGTAAATTTCTGTCATCAGTCAGGAATTGATGTATGGGGCGTTTTAAGAGACTATGGTAATGGTATTGATTCAAATGAAGAGACACTTCAGTTATTAAGTTACACATCAAGAAGAGAGAATCTTATTAATCAGGTAGTAGCAGAAGCATTAAAGACAGGTGTAGATGGAATCAACCTTGATTTTGAGAGAGTATCTAAAGAATGTGGTGATCACTATATTCAGTTTGTAAGAGAATTATCTGTGAAATGCAGACAGAACGGACTTGTACTTGCAGTTAATAATTATGTGCCACAAAAGAATAACAGTCATTATAGAATGAATGAACAGGCTAAAGTAGCAGATTATATAATACTTATGGCATATGATGAGCATGATGATAAATCATTAGAGGCAGGTTCAGTTTCTTCATATGAATTTGTTAAAAAGGGAATAGAAGATGCAAGGAAAGTTGTGCCTAAGTCTAAGCTTATTTGTGCAATACCATTCTATACAAGATTATGGGTAGAGACTCCTAAGACAGAGAAAGAGTTAGAAGCACAAAAAGACACAGAAGAAGCAAAATATCCTAATAAGATAAAGAGCACAATTTACGGTATGAATTCAGCTAGAAATGTTGTAGAAGACTCAAAGGCAGAGCTTGTCTGGGATGAAAAAGCAAGACAACATTATGCAGAGTGGGAATTCGAAGACAGTACATATAAAATCTGGCTTGAGGAAGAAGACTCGCTTACAGAGAAACTTAAACTTATTAAAGAAAATGAATTAGCTGGTGTTGCATCAAGAAGACTTGGTCTTGAAAAGCCAGGAACATGGGATTTAATCCTTCAATATGTAAACTAATTTAAGAAGATATAATCCTCTTTTACGTCATAATAAGCGTAAAAGGGGATTTTTTTTTGAGGAAAACAATGATATAATTAGGGATATGGAGACTTTAATTAAGAAAATAGATAAAAACAAAATAGACATGTCAGCTATTAATGAGGCGGGCGATATTCTTAAAAATGGTGGCCTTGTGGCTTTTCCAACAGAGACAGTATATGGCCTTGGAGCTAATGCGCTTGATGAACAGGCAGCAATGAAAACATATGCGGCTAAGGGTAGACCTTCAGATAACCCTCTTATAGTCCATATAGCAAATTATGAAGCATTAGATAAGATAGTTGTAGATATTCCAGATGATACAAAGAAACTGGCGGATAAGTTCTGGCCAGGACCTCTTACAATGATATTTAAGAAAGGGGATAATGTTCCTTATGGAACAACCGGAGGTCTTGATACTGTAGCAGTAAGAATGCCAAGCGACCCGGTAGCTTCAGCGCTTATAGAGGCAGCGGGTGGATATGTTTCTGCACCAAGTGCTAATACATCAGGAAGACCAAGCCCTACAACAGCAGATCATGTTCAAGAAGACTTAAATGGTAAGATTGAGATGATCATAGATAGTGGAGCAGTAGATATAGGTCTTGAATCTACAATCCTTGATATGACAGTTACACCACCTATGATTCTTCGTCCGGGCGCAATAACTAAGGAGATGTTCGAGGAAGTAATTGATGAGGTTACTATAGACAGAACTCTTATTGATGGAAACAGCAAGGAGAAACCTAAAGCTCCTGGAATGAAGTACAGACATTATGCGCCAAAGGCTGCACTTGTTATTGTAGAAGGTACACTTAAAGAAGAAGTTAATGGTATACGTCAGCTTGCACATAGAGCCAAGTTAAATAATCAGAGAGTGGGAATTATTGCTACTGATCAGACAGAGAAGTTCTATGAGTACGGTGTTGTTAAAAATATTGGTACAAGAGATGACGATGAGACTATAGCAAGAAATCTTTACGGCGTTTTACGTGAATTTGACGATGAAGATATTGAAGAGATTTATAGTGAATCATTTGCTGTAACTGGCATTGGAAGCGCCATAATGAACAGGCTTGAGAAGGCAGCGGGTCATACAAGACTTGATGCTAAGAGAATATATGATGAGCAGAAATATCATAAGATACTTTTTGTAAGTAGTACAGATACATGCAGGGGTGTTATGTGTACTCAGATACTTAAGAGTCTTAAGCTTAAAGATTTTTATGTAATAGATTCAAGAGGACTTGTAGTTCTCTTTGAAGAACCAGTAAACCAGAAAGCAGAAGCTGTAATGATAAGCAACAAGCTTGAGGTTTCAAACCATATTTCACAGATGTTATCAGCAGATGATGTTGATGACAGTACTCTTATTCTTACAATGGAACCAGCTCAAAAAGATAAGATTAAAAGTGAATATGGCGACAGCGGTAATATTTTCACCTTAAATGAATTTGTAGATGTTCATCTGGATATTCCAAACCCATATGGTAAAGCTCTGCAGGCTTATGGTGAATGTTATGAAGTGCTAGTTAGGTTAGTTGAAAAGCTGGCAGATAAATTAAACACAACAAAAGGAGAATAACTATGTCTAAAGTATTTGTAATGGATCATCCACTTGTACAGCACAAAATCAGCTACATAAGAAGAAAAGAAGTAGGAACAAAAGAATTTCGCGAGGTTGTAGGAGAGATTGCTACACTTATCTGCTACGAAGCAACAAGAAATCTTAAACTTAAAGATGTTGAAATCGAAACACCTATATGCAAAACAATTGGTAAAGAACTTACAGGTAAGAAACTTGCAGTTGTACCTATCTTAAGAGCAGGTGTTGGAATGGTTGATGGAATGCTTTCTCTTATTCCAGCAGCTAAAGTTGGTCATATCGGACTTTATAGAGATCCTGAAACATATGAACCAGTAGAATATTACTGTAAATTACCATCTGACTGCAGCGAAAGAGAAGTATTTGTTGTAGATCCAATGCTTGCAACAGGTGGATCAAGTGTTGCAGCTATCCAGATGCTTAAAGATAAGGGCGTTAAGAATATTCATTTCCTTTGCATTATTGCAGCTCCAGAAGGAGTAGAGCGTATGCAAAAAGAGCATCCAGATGTAGATATCTACATTGGAGCATTAGATGAGCGTCTTAACGAGCATAAATATATTATTCCAGGTCTTGGAGATGCTGGAGACCGTATTTTCGGAACAAAATAATAAGCTTTAAAGGGGGAATGGATATGTCACAGAAACGACAGGACTATCTTACATGGGATGAATATTTTATGGGAGTTGCAAAGCTTTCAGGAATGCGTTCTAAAGACCCTAATACACAGGTTGGATGTTGTATAGTAAGCCAGGATAATAAGATTCTTTCAATGGGATATAATGGATTTCCAATAGGATGTTCGGATGATGATTTTCCATGGGCAAGAGAAGGGGAAGATCCACTTGAAACAAAGTATATATATGCAACTCACAGTGAATTGAACGCTATTTTAAATTATAGCGGTGGCAGCCTTTATGGATCCAAATTATATGTATCTTTATTCCCATGCCACGAATGTGCAAAGGCGATTATTCAGGCAGGAATTAAAGAAGTAATATATGATAGCGATAAATATGCAGATACACCATCAGTAATCGCATCAAAGAAGATGATGACAGCTGCAGGTGTCAAATTCCACCAGTATGTAAATACTAATAGAGAAATAAAAATTAATCTTTAATACAAAAGGCCGGGAACTTAAATGCTCCCGGCCATTTTTTAAAAAATTAATACCACTTAAACTCTTCTACAGCTTTATTGTGCTCTTCAAGTGTCTTACTGTATATTACAGTTCCATCTTCTTTTGCAAAGAAGAATAAATAATCATTGTGATCATAATTAATACAATCTTTCATTGTTGATTCATTTACTGTACTAATTGGACCTGCTGGAAGTCCTTCATATTTGTAAGTGTTGTACTTAGAGTCGATTTCCAGATGGTCATAAGATACATCAACTCCGGTTCTTTGCCATGCATAGTTAACAGTTATATCACTTTGAAGTTTCATTCCAGATTTAAGACGATTCATAAATACGCCTGCGATCTTTGGTCTGTCTTCATCAAATAATGATTCTCGTTCAACAACTGATACAAATGAAAGGAACTGATGTGGTGTCCAGTTTAATGCGCTTATATCATCTTTGTAAACAGAAATTTTCTCATTCATCATATCGAGGGCATATTTTGTTATATCCTCAATAGTAGGATTTTCTTCAATAACATAGTAAGTTTCAGGATAAAGATATCCTTCAAGTGGATACATAATATCACTTCCTAAAATGCTATTATCAATAAACCAGTAGTTATCGATAAGGGTCTGAAGATATGAAGGATCTTCCCATTTATTAATAACTTCATCAGTAGAGATATTTAAAAGTTCTGCAACAGATGCAGCAACTTCTGGAATAGTATTGCCACCTTTAACTGTAAATTTAACATGTATTGTGTGAGCTTCGTCAGGGTTTTGAAGAATATCAAAGATTTCTTTAAGAGACATATTTTTGTCTAATAAATAAGTATTCGCCTGAGCCCCGTTAACATGGCTTAACTTTACATAAATCTTAGCTGCCATCTTGTTCTTAATAAGTCCATTTTCATCAAGACGATTAATGACTTCATATGCACCCATACCTGAATCAATTCTTACAGTTACTTCTTCACTTGAATCCGAAACAGAAGAAATACTGTCTTTATAGAAAATAAAAGCACATGAAACTAAAGCGATTATAAGTACAAAAATGATAACAAATGTAACGAGAAAATTAATTCGCTTGCTACGTTTTTTTCTTCTTTTCTTTTTATTATTTCTCAAAACTGCCCCTCCAATATTTTAGAAATTTAAATAGTTATATATAATACATTGTATCTTTTTTGGGGAGATTTGACAAATGGTATTTTTAATCTTCTATAGATTCGTCTATTAACTGTTTTAGAAGATTGTGTTTCGCCATATACATCTCGTATCGGTTATATGTCTTGTAGAGATTTGCTATGTTGTAAACATTTTTTCTTTGATCCTCTGTTAAGCCAGAAACCTCTATAATCATATTTGTTTTGCCTATTAAAATATAATCAGTACTTACATTGAAAATACGGGCAAGGCTTATAACTACATCCAATGAAGGTTGTCGTAAGTTCCTTTCGTAAGCAGATACAGAGGCTTTTGAAACATTTAATCTTGCAGCTAATTCATCCTGAGTATATCTAGCATTTTGTCTTAAACATTTTATTCTTTCACCTAGTAATATCATAATCCGTTGTCCTTTCTGTTTGTAATTTTACAGTTTGAAAGTCTACTATAGGTATGGAATAAGACGTACTATTAGTGCGACTTCGTGTCCAAACGTTGCATATGTAAAAAATGGTGAATTTGGCACTTATTACCAAAAAGTAGCAAAAATAGTTTTCGCTATGGACTTTTATTAATTACAACTCTATAATCATATTTACAGACAACGATTCAGTTGTTATTAAGCACCATCTAAGGTGTATCTTTTTTCAAGCTGCATTTCGCAGCATATTTCAAATTTAATCTAATTTAATAGTGAAGGAGGTTGAGGATTCTTAAGTGCAACACAATAATTTTGTAATCTTTGGCGAGGAACCAGAGTATGCCTTACATTTGAAAAATGTACTTATATCAGGAAATTATCCAGGATATAACGTGTATATTTTTAAGCGTGTAAGTGCTTTTAAAAAGTTTACAGAAGAAAATAAGGCAGACATACTTCTTATAAATGAAAGTATTCATAAAGATGTAAGAAAAGAAATGGAAGCCTTGAAAAAATTTGTCATTACAACTAATAAGGATGTTGAACTTAATGACGACGAGACGGAGGTGTATAAATATCAGAGGGCTGATGCCATTATAGTTTCAGTAACAAAAAAAGAAGATAATAAAATAAAAACTCTTAATATAAATAACAAAAAGCTTATAGGTGTATATTCACCTGTGCATAGAATAGGAAATACAACTTTTGCAATTGAGCTTGGTCAGAAACTTAGCGAAGAGGAGATGGTTCTTTACATAAACATGGAAGGATATTCAGCTCTTGAGTGTAATTTAGATGAAAAGGAAGATGGTGATATAGGCGATTTAATATATTACATTCATCAGGAAAACTGTCATATGGCGAATGTTATAAGCTCAATTGTTTCTTCTAAAGGTCAGCTTGATATGATAAGTCCAGTTAAGGTTGTAAGAGATTTAAAAACTGTACAGGAAAAAGACTGGATAATGCTTTTTGAAAAAATATTTCAGGAGACAATGTATACAACAGTAATAGTTGATCTTGGAGATATGATTCAGGGACTTGAAAATATACTTATGCAGTGCGAAAAAGTGTATACAAGATACTTACCAGACCAAATATCAAAGAGTAAAATTCAGCACTATACAGACAATTTAAGAGCAACAGGATATGTGGAAGTACTTGAACATACCATACTTGAAGAAGTGGAATTTAAAGCAGGTGAATATTAATGGATATTCTTGAGAGAATGTATGATCTTGTTTTAAGTCAAATGGATATGAATCATGAAATGGAGGATGAGGAACTTACAAAGCTTATACATAAAGTCTTAAATGAAACATGTAAAAAAGAATATATTCCATTACAGATAAAAATTAAAACAGGCAGGGAATTATATAACGCGTTTCGAAAGCTGGATATTTTGCAGGAACTTGTAGAAGATGATGAAATTACGGAAATAATGATAAATGGAACTTCTAATATATTTTACGAGAAAAACGGTGTTATATATGAATCAGATAAAAGGTTTGTATCAACATCAAGACTTGAAGATGTAATACAGCAGATTGTCTCGAAAATTAACAGGTATGTAAATGAGGCGTCGCCTATAGTTGATGCAAGGCTAGAAGATGGATCAAGGGTAAATGTAGTTTTAAAACCGGTGGCAATTAATGGCCCGATTCTTACTATACGAAAGTTTCCTAAAGAAAAACTTACAATGGAAAAGCTTATTGATGGTGGAAGTATTACAAAAGATGCTGCAGAGTTTCTAGAAAAAGCTGTAATATCAAAACTTAATATATTTATAAGCGGAGGAACGGGCAGCGGAAAGACAACATTTTTAAATGCCCTGTCAGACTATATACCAGCAGATGAACGTTTAGTTACAATAGAGGACAATGCAGAACTGCAACTTTCCGGGATTAAAAATATTGTAAGGCTTGAAGCAAGAAATTCAAATATAGAAGGGGAAGGTGAGATTACAATAAGTGATCTTTTAAAGTCGGCTTTAAGACAGAGACCTGATCGAATTATAGTAGGAGAAGTTCGTGGAAAAGAAGTAATGGATATGATTAATTCCATGTTAAATGGGCACAGCGGTTCCATGTCAACAGGCCATGGAAACAATGTACAAGATATGCTTAAACGACTTGAAGTCCTCGTTGCATCTGCTGAATTAAATGTACCCCTTGAAGCTATAAGAGGGCAGATAGCTTCGGCTCTTGATATTATTATTCATCTTGGAAGACTTAGAGATAAGACAAGAAGAGTTCTTCAGATATCAGAAATAACAGATGTAGTAGATGGGGAAATTAAGACCAATGTTCTATATGAATTTCAGGAAGAAGGTGTTGAAAATGAAAAGATTATTGGCAGGCTTGTGAAGAAAAATAAACTTTATAGACGAGACAAATTTGTGGCAGCAGGATATAAAGAAGTCTGAATGGATTAATGCATTAATTAGAGGTGTATTACTTGGAGTAGTAATGACCTATCTTTTTTACAATAAACTTATTTTCCTTATTCTTGTAATACCAATTGCATATATTTATGTAAGGCAGTGGCAGAAAGATAAAAGTAAGGCAATAGAGACTATTTTTGAAAAGCAGTTTGGAACAGCAATTACACTTCAGACTAATTTATTATCTGTAGGTTACTCAGTTGAAAATGCTATAAAAGAGGTTATAAGAGAACTAAAGGTCCTATATGGCCCGGATAATATATGTCTTCAGGAATATGTAAGAGTAGATCATCTTCTTCAAATGAATGTTCCTGTAGAGCAGGCAATGGATGAAATGGCTAAAAGAGTTAATAAGGATGATGTTGTAAGTTTTATAACTGTGTTTGCAGCGGCAAAAAGAGCTGGCGGTGACGCCATATCAATAATGAACGAAACAGTAAGACAGATAGGAGAGAAGCTTGAAACTAAAGAAGAAATAGAAACAGTAATAACATCTGCCAGGCTCGAGTTTAAAATTATGTGTGTTATTCCATTTGTAATTCTTATATATATGCGTTTGGCTTTTCCAGAGTTTATGAATATCCTTTATGGAAATATTCTTGGAGAAATATTTATGAGTTTATGTCTTTTAGTTTATGGATGCGCATATTTAATAGGCAGAAAGATAACAGCAATTGAAGTTTAGGTGAAAAGCTATGGATAAACAAGAGAAAGTTAAAAGGGATATGGCTGCAGTTATTTTGATTTTTACAGTAATTGCAATTATAACAGCAGTCTTATCTTTGAATAATAAGCCGCAAAAAGATAACAAGGGAAGAAGCTATATAGAAAGAAACAGTTATGGCAGAGGAAGAAAAGATATTGAGCTTGAAGCAAAACTTAAAGATAATAAGGAAACTTTATATTTGTCTCTAGAAGAGCGGCAGTACAGTCAGGAGGAACTTGAAGAAGTTTTTGATAAGGCAGCTAAAAGAGCAGAAAAGCTTGTTCTTGGAAAGAATAAAAGTGTTGATCTTGTAAAAGAAGATTTGAATTTTATAACAAGTATTCCAGATACAGCTATAAAAGTTTCATGGCAGGTGGAAGAAAATGACATTATAGATTATAACGGTCATATTGATTTAAAAAAGGCAGATGAAGGAAATAACCCAGTAATGATAGGTGCTGTTTTAACTTATGGTTCTAATGAAGCTGAGCATACATTTTATGTAAATGTTGTAAAAGATAAGCTTTCGCCATTTGAAATAAAAAAAGAGACTCTTGAAAAAGATGTACTAAAAAAGGAAGAAGCTACGCGAGAAAAGGAAATATTTATTCTTCCAGATAAAGTATGTGGAGAAAAGATTATATGGAAGTACAAAAAAGATTCAAAGGCAATTGGAATATTTCTGCTTGGCATAGCAAGCGCAGCATGTATCTATATGGAAGATAAACAGAAGACAAAGAAGCAAAGGGAACTTAAGGAACAACTAATGATAATTGATTATCCAGATATAGTTTCAAAGCTAACGCTTTTTATAAATGCTGGCATGGCAACTGGTAATGCCTGGAGAAAAGTTGTTGAACTTTATTTAAATAAAAGAGAAGAAACTGGCATAAGACCGGCATATGAAGAAATGGCCTATGCATTACATGAAATGAATCAGGGCGTATCAGAGGCGGAATGTTACAGACAGTTTGGCATAAGATGCAATGTGGCAGCATATAGAAAACTTGGAACAATGCTTGCATCAAATTTACGTAAAGGTAATAAAAATATATCAGCACTTTTAAAGAAGGAATCTTTTGATGCATTTGAGGAAAGAAAAAATGCAGCAAGAAAAAAAGGAGAGGAGGCTTCTACTAAATTACTTGGACCTATGTTTATTATGCTGACTGTTCTTCTTGCAATAATAGTTATCCCGGCATTTTTATCCATACGAATTTAAAAGAAAGGAAAGGAATTTATGATTAGAAGAGGACTAAAGAAAATAAAAAAGATTTTAAAAGATGACAGTGGACTGTCAGTAGTTGAAATGATTCTAATATTGGTTGTTATTATCGCTCTTGTAATGCTGTTTAAAAAACAGCTTATTCTACTTATAAATCAGATATTTGAAAGAATATTTAGAGACAGTGCTGGAATATAAAAGAGGATGTAAGGGCGAGATAACAGTATTTTTAAGTCTTATAACTGTAATACTTGTATCATTTATAGTGGCAATATTAGACAGTGCTGTTATAAAAACTTATGGTAATAAAAGTAAGGTAGATGCGGAGACAGCCATATTTTCCTTGTTTGGGGAGTATCAGGACGAACTATTTAATGACTACAAAATTTTAGCAGTTGACTCATCATATGGTAAAAGTGGGAATACTGATAAATATGTTCAAGATAAACTTAGATACTTTGGAACAGGCAATATGAATCATAAAATAAAAGGAATCGAACTTTTGACAGATGAAAACTGTGCAGCATTTAGATCTCAGGTTCTTAAGTATAAAAGCGGACCATTTTACGAAGAAAATTATTCGAAGTTTGAAGAGGATAAAGCAAGGTGGCTTGACATTATTAAAAAGGGAAAAGAGGCTTTAAAACAAGATAAAGAATATGAATCGGTTCTTCAAGATTTAAAAGGAAGTGTGGATGAAAGCTATGAGGAAGAAAATGTTTTTGAAATACTTGAGGACTCAAAAAAGTCTTCGCTTGTAGAAGATATTCTCCCGGATGGCACTACTGCTTCAAAAAGAAAAGTGAATTTATCCACTCTTGCAAGTAAGAGAAAACTTCGGGAAGGTTACGGTGTTACATATGATACAGACGTACTATACTCGCCTTTAAAAAATATGATGTTTAATGACTATGTTATAGATAGTTTTAATAATGTGACAAGTGCAGATATAGATGGAAGCGGACTTATATACGAAGTTGAATATATTATTAGCGGAAAAGCATCGGATAAGGAAAACTTAGAAAATGTAATTAAGAAAATAATATATATGAGGGTTATTCCAAATTTAGAACATATTGAAAACTCTGCTGGTAAAAAAACAGAGGTAAAAGCTCTTAGTCTTGCACTTTCCGTTGCCATTATGAATCCTGAACTTGCAGAAGTAATAGAATCTCTTATGAAATGGATGTGGGCATATACAGAAAGTAAATGCGACGCGGCAGCTTTAATGGCAGGACTTAAAGTGCCTGAAGTTAAGACAGATCTTACGTGGAACAGTAGATTGTACGACTGTTTTACAGACAATGTAACTTATAAACTTGAAGGGACCCAAAAAGGTCTTGATTACAAAGATTTTCTAAAAATATTACTTCTTTCAAAGGATGCAAAAAAAGTGACAAAAAGATGCGTCGATATGGCGGAACTTAATATAAGAAGTATTAGGGAAAAGTTTAAAATAGATAACTGTTTTGTGAAGATAAAAGTTGAAAATAATGCGGAACTTTTAAAAGGTTTTAATTATAACTTCCCGCTAGAATATGGCTATAATTAGGCCCGGTGCACATGTCCTTTCCAATTCCATTTAGCCAAACTTCTTTGGCATACATACTCCTGTTTGAAATAAAAAAATATTATGAAAGGATAGAACTGCATGAAAACGAAAAAAACAAACCAAATTTCTATAAACAAGGAAAGGACATGTGCATCGGGCTTAAAAGGGATAATAACAATAGAAGCAGCTCTTGCACTTCCAGTATTTATATTTGCAATTCTATCTCTAATAAGTGTTATAGAAGTGCATAGCGTAAGAGTGAAAATGCATTGTGCAATATTAAATGCAGGTAAAGAAGCCGCAGTAAGTATGGTAAAAGTTCCAGTTTTAAATACCGGCAAATTAAAGAGTGATATCGTAAATAATATAGGTGTTAAAAGACTAGACAATAGTTTCATAAAGGGTGGTGCATCTGGAATACACTGCAATGAAAGCTATTATTCTCCTCTTACAGGTGAGATAAATTTAAGGGTTAAATATAATATAAAACTTCCATTTCCTGAATTTACTAATCTTAATAAGACAATAGTTGAAAAGGAAAAAGTACGAGCCTGGAGTGGATACTATAAAATCGTCACAGATCCAGATAAGGACGAAATAGTTTATATTACAAAACACGGAACTGTTTATCATACAAATCATAACTGCACATATTTAAAACCATCTATTCACTATGTGCCTTATAACAAAATAAAAATTATTAAAAATAATAGTGGCAGACGATATAAAAAATGTGAAAAATGTGCCCGTGGTAAGTCAGTATCTGGTGTATATGTCACTGAAAATGGGGAAAAGTATCACAATTCTTTAAAGTGTAGTGGATTAAAAAGAACAGTTTATGCTATCAGGAAATCGGAAGTTGAAGGGAAAGGAGAGTGCAGCAAATGCTCACAATAGAAAAAGTGGGATGTTTTTTGTTCTTAGGGACAATGTCACTTTATGATTTGAAGACAAGAAGACTGCCAGGTTTGTCCATAATTCTTGGTCTTGTATCAGTTGTTCTTATTCGAATAGCATTTAAAGGACAGCCGGCAACTTCATATCTTGCAGCAATGGCAGTTGGAATTTTATTTATTGCAGTAAGTTATATTACAAAGGAAAAAATAGGATATGGTGACAGTTTAATAATTTTATTTATTGGCATTTTATTAGGTTTTGAAAATCTGTTATTTATAGTTTTTACCGCACTAGTTATGAGCGCAGTAACTGGAGTTGCAATGATAATGATAAAAGGGTTTAAAAGAAATTTAAGTCTTCCTTTTGTTCCATTTATGTTCGCGGCATTTTTACTTCTTGCAGGATTTGAAAAATGTTGTGTATAAATTATAAAAACCGGATTAAAGAAAAAGGACTAAAGGGAAGTTTAACAGTTGAAATGTCTTATATTCTTCCAATGGTTATAATGCTTATATTTTTACTTATTAATACAGTGTTTTATTATCATGACAAGGCTGTTCTATCAGGTGCAGTAGCTGAGACTGTAGAAACAGGTATAGAAGATATAAGAAGCGGTGAAAATGACGGGGAAGATTTAGAAACTTATCTTAAAAAAAGAGTTGGAAGGAAACTTATATTTTTAAGACCAGTGTCATACAGCGTAAAGAAAACAGATACAAGAGTAAGCGTAAAAGTGGATGCGGCAAAAGGGCCATTTAAGACATCGGTATATTTAGAAGGTAAAGTGCCATATCCCGAAAAGGAATTAAGAGAAAAAAAGAAAGCAGAGGATTTATTAAAGTGAAGGCAACATATGACCGCGTAAGCAGCGATATATTTTTAAAAATAGATACAGACAGAGCATATAAAGATGAGTATAAAACTCATATGATAAATGAAAATAATATACAGGGAATAATTCCATATTATGTTCATGAGACAAAGGAAGGAAGTTCGTACAGCTACAATGTATCAGGAATGATTTCTATGAAAAATAAATTTCTGGACAGGTGTATAGGAAAAGAAGATATGGACTTTTTTATAAAGTCGCTTTTTGATACTGTAAAAAGTTCAAAAAAATATATGCTTGATGCAAATGAAATCCTTTTATATCCGGAGCTTATTTTCTGGGATAGAGATAAGTGGAAGTTTCTATATTTTCCATTTAAAAGTAAAGGATTTGAGAATGGATTTTTAAGAATACAGGATTTCTTTGTAAAGAGAATAAATAACGAAGATATGGATGGGATTATATTTTTTCATAAGTTACATAAATCAAGTCTTATTGAACCATTTTCAATGGACAATATAATAAATGCTACAAAAGAAAAGGAAAAGAAAGAGAAGGCTCAAGAAGTACCTGTAATGGATAATATTTATAATATTGAAGAAAAAGAGATAAAAATGGTATGTGAAAAGCCAGAAGAAAAATCTATTATTGGGCATTATAAAAGAAACAAAAAAGGCATAGATAAAAAGAATAAATGGGGAAGTTTCCAATAGAGATATGGACTTTATAATGCAGTGTCCTTATAATTAAAACAAAGAGCGAAAGGATACTGTTTTATATGGGAAATAAAAAGAAAAATATATGTACTTTGTTTTTTGTAGTTGCAAATATAGTTGTTTATATACTTCTTGGACTTAAGGGAAATCCTTATGATCCTGTCTTTATGGTGGAACATGGGGCTTCATATACACCATTTATTATAGAAAATGGTGAGTATTACAGACTTTTTACAAGTATGTTTTTGCATTTTGGAGTTGAACATCTTATTAACAATATGATTGTTTTAGCTGCCATAGGATTTCATCTTGAACCACATTTAGGGAAGGTTAAATTTGTATTAATATATATTCTTTCAGGACTTGGAGCTAATGTTTTATCACTATTAGCAGATCTTGCATCCATTTCATTTCCTGTATCAGCAGGAGCATCTGGCGCAGTATTTGGAATAATGGGTGCACTTGTAGTAGTTGTATTAAAGAATAAAGGAAGAATTGAAGGAATAGATAAATCAAGAATGATATTTATGGTAATCTTAAGTGTTTATCTTGGATTTACAAGTCCTGGAACTGACAACATGGCTCATATAGCAGGTCTTATTATAGGTGCACTTCTTTGTGCAATATTATATAGAAATAATGGCAGAAAAAGCGTAAATGAGTTATAATTAATCATAATATATATCGATTATGACTAGGAGGATTTGACATGAAAGATGAAAATTGTATTTTTTGTAAATTAGCAGCCGGGGATATTCCTTCAGCAACTATTTATGAAGATGATGACTTTAGAGTAATATTAGATTTAGGACCTGCATCCAAAGGTCATGCACTTATACTTCCAAAAGAGCATTATCGTAACCTTTTTGATATTGATGAAGAAGTTGCTGCAAAAGCAATGAAACTTGCTAAAAAGATGGTTATTAAACTTAAAGAAGTATTAGGATGTGACGGTTACAACATCGTTCAGAATAATGAAGAGTGTGCAGGACAGACAGTGTTCCACTTCCATATGCACCTTATTCCAAGATATGAAGGAGATAATGTAGGTCTTGGATGGAACTGCGGAGAGCTTACAGACGAAGTAAAAGAAGAAATCTTAAGTAAACTTAAATAAGCAAATTTAAAATTCAAACTAAAAAGCGGATGCGATACAGGTTTTAGTATCACATCCGTTTTCTTATACATTATATTATTTTTCGTTTCCGCTTAATTCATCAATAAGATCTAAGATAGTCTTAATAGAATCCTGCTGACCTGAATCTCTCATGGCATCCATGTATTTACCTTTATCTTCATAAAGTTTATTAACAGCTTCAATAAGTGACTCTTTAGTAAGCTGTTCTTCTTCAAGAACCATACTAAATCCCTGTTTCTCAAATGATCTGGCATTTAAGATCTGGTCTCCACGGCTTGCATTAAGTGAAAGTGGAATAAGAATATTTGGCTTTCTAAGAGCAAGAAGCTCGCATATTGCATTGGCACCTGCACGTGAAATAACAATATCACTAAGTGCGAAAATATCACGAAGCTCACTTTTAATATATTCAAACTGAGCATATCCTTTAATGTAATTAAATGAATCGTCAATTTTTCCTTTTCCGCATAGGTGGATAACATTGTAGTGTTCAAGAAGCTCAGGAAGAGCATCTCTTACTGCATTATTAACAATTACTGAACCAAGACTTCCTCCAATTACAAGAATAACTGGTTTATCTGCTGAAAAATCGCATAAGTCCATAGCAGCAAGTTTGTTACCTGATAAAAGTTCCTGACGAATTGGAGATCCTGTAAGAACTGCCTTGTCAGCTGGAAGGTTATCAAGTGTCTCTGGGAAGTTACAGCATACCTTAGTTGCTGATGGAATTGCAATCTTATTTGCAAGACCTGGTGTAATATCTGATTCATGACATATAGTTGGAATGCCAAGTTTCTTAGCTGCAAGAACTACAGGTACTGAAACAAAACCGCCTTTAGAGAAAATAACATCAGGTTTAAGCTCTTTAAGAAGCTTTCTTGCCTGCGCAAAACCTTTAATTACACGGAAAGGATCAGTAAAATTCTGCATGCTGAAGTATCTTCTAAGTTTTCCTGAAGAAATACCATGGTATGGAATTTCAAAAGGTTCAATAAGTTCTTTTTCTATTCCGTTGTAAGAACCAATATACTGTATATCGTACCCTTTCTCACGAAGGCCTGGTATAAGTGCAATGTTAGGAGTAACATGTCCTGCTGTTCCTCCACCTGTAAGAACTATTCTTTTCATTATATATATCCTCCAATAGTTAATAAGTCAAAATAGTATTGCCCGATACAAATGTTATACCGGGCAATTTATTATACATCATTTAATTCTATTTGAGAAGACCTGCCAGGTGACCTTCTAATCTGTTAGATATCAAGAAGATCGCTGTATACAGATAATGCACCTTCTGTTTCATGTGCAAGAACTTTCTTGGCAAGAACTTTACCAAGCTGAACACCTTCCTGATCGAAGCTGTTTAAGTTCCATACAAATCCCTGGAACATTACTTTATTCTCAAAGTGTGATAATAAAGCACCTAAAGATTCAGGGTTAAGGTCTTCACCGATAATGATACTTGATGGTCTTCCACCTTCGAAACGTTTGTTAGGATTCTCATCATCTTTACCACATGCGAAAGCTACAATCTGAGCAGCTACATTTGCACATAATTTCTGCTGGCTTGTGCTTCCCTGAATGTCAACATCTTTTCCAGTCTGATTTCTCTTAAATCCAACAAACTGAAGTGGGATGATTCCTGTTCCCTGATGTAAGAGCTGATAGAATGAATGCTGTCCATTAGTTCCAGGCTCACCAAAGATAACAGGACCTGTCTGATAGTTTACAGGCTCACCAAAGCGGTTAACTGATTTACCATTTGATTCCATATCAAGCTGCTGTAAGTGTGCAGGGAAACGGCTAAGTGCCTGTGAGTATGGAAGAACGGCTGTTGTGTTGTAACCAAGAACGTTACGTTCATAAACTCCAATAAGAGCATCTAACATTGCTGGGTTAGCTTTTAAGTCCCTGTTAGCTGCAAGAGCATCTTCTTTAGCAGCACCATCAAGGAATCTTTCGAATACTTCTGGTCCAAATGCAAGTGATAATACAGCACCACCAACTCCAGAAGTAGATGAGTAGCGTCCACCAATATAATCATCCATAAAGAATGCTTCAAGGTAATCGTCGCTCTTAGCAAGTGGAGATGTCTCACTTGTAACGGCAATCATATGTTTAGAAGCATCAAGTCCGGCCTTTAAAAGAGCGTCCTTAACGAATGATTCATTTGTAAGTGTCTCAAGTGTTGTTCCTGATTTAGAAACAAGAACAAAGATTGAATGTTCAACATCAATATCTGCAAGAACAGCTGAAGCATCATCAGGGTCTACGTTACTGATGAATTCTGCATTCATCTTGAATGTATCATTAGCTTTAGCCCAGTTCTTTAATGCAATATACATAGCTCTTGGACCTAAGTCACTTCCGCCAATACCAATCTGAACAACAGTTGTAAATTTCTCGCCTTTTTCATTGACGATCTCACCTGCATGAACTTTGTTAGCAAATGCAGCAATCTTTTTCTGTTCATTAATATAAAATTCGCGTTTATTTACACCATCTGCGATAACGTCGTCACCTATCTGACCACGTGTTAACTGATGAAGAACAAGTCTCTTCTCACCTGTATTAATCATCTCACCATTTAAAAGAGCGAAATATTTGTCAATAAGCTGAGTTTCTTCTGCTAATTTAGCAAGTACATCTAAGACTTTGTCATCAACAGCCTTAGCACCATAATTGTATGAAAGTCCTGCTGCCATAGGTACAGTATATTCTTTAACACGTTTTGCGCCATTGTCACCTGTCATAGCTGTAGCAAGATCAACTTTTTCTACATCCATAAGGTCCTTATAACTAACGAGACTATCGAGATTGTTCCATGAAACCATATCAGATTCCTCCTTATTTGATTCGGTATAATTTATTATTTCTAATACAATTATTCTACCATTTTTAAGATAAGAATCCAATAGATTTACAATTTATCATTGATGTTTTTCAAAATAAAAAATCAATGAAATTTTGTGAACACATTATTGCTTGCCGAAACGCCTAAAATATAGTAGTATATTCAAAGAAGAGGAGAGATTTATTATGATTTATTGGGTAGTATTAGCGATAGCTATTATAGTAATATTTGTATCAACAATTATGTCCATAAGGGCAATTATTACAGAGAGGGCAGAGAATAAAAGAAATGCCCATAAAAAGGAAAGAAACGTAGAAAGACATGAGGACAGAGTAAAGGATAATCCTAAGAAAAAGAAACCTCAAAGAGAAATGGCAGATTTCGATATGAAATCAGCAGAGACAGTAAAACAGAAAAAACATGTTGAAGAGACACCAAGAAGATGGAAGATTGTTCTTGAAGACATGGGCTCAGGTGATGTATATAATTACATCTTCTATAACGCAGTTGGTATTGGACGAACAACACAGGAAGTTTCATTTGAAAAATTTATGTCAATTCCTGATGATAAGAGAATTTCAAAAGTTCACTGTTCTATTACAATGATAGATGACGGACTTTATATTAAAGACGAAGGCTCTAAGAATCATACATATCTTAATGGAAAGAAGATTCAAAAGCCTGTACTTCTTCAGAAAGAGGATGTTATCTCAATAGGAGAGACAGATCTTGAAGTAGTTAAGATTTTTAGAGAAGCTGGAAAGAAATAATATAAGAAATCAGATGCTGCAGCAAAAGCTGCAGCATTTTCTATTTCATTGTATACAAAAATGGCGAAAAACAGCGAAAAATCAAGGTTTGTGGCCTTGTGATTGTATACATGTATTAGCAGTATTTACAACTATTCTATGTCATGTTAAACTGAAAAACAGAAGCAGAAATTACGAAACAACCACGATGGAGGGATATAATGATAAAGTTATATGATAATGGTGTTTACCTTGTAAACGGCCATGAGATAATTGAAGATACAAATGCAGCAAATGTGCCTGTATCAAAAGAAGAAGCGGTTAAGAATACTATCGCTTACGGTATTTTAAGAGATCACAATACATCAGATAATATGAATAATCTTCAGATTAAGTTTGATAAACTTACATCTCATGATATTACATATGTAGGAATTATTCAGACAGCACGTGCGTCAGGTCTTGAGAAATTCCCAATTCCATATATTCTTACAAACTGTCATAACAGCCTTTGTGCAGTTGGTGGAACTATAAATGAAGATGACCATATGTTTGGACTTACATGCGCTAAGAAATACGGCGGTGTCTATGTGCCACCTCATCAGGCAGTTATTCATCAGTATGCAAGAGAAATGCTTACAGGTGGTGGAAGAATGATTCTTGGCTCAGACAGCCATACAAGATACGGAGCTCTTGGAACAATGGCTATGGGTGAAGGTGGACCAGAGCTTGTTAAACAGCTTCTTAATAAAACATACGATATTAAGAGACCAGAAGTAATAGCTATTTACCTTGATGGAGAACCAGCAAAGGGCGTTGGACCACAGGACGTTGCCCTTGCAATTATTGGTGCCACATTTAAAAATGGCTATGTAAATAATAAAATCATGGAATTTGTTGGACCTGGAGTTGAGAAATTAAGTGCAGACTTTAGAATAGGTATTGATGTAATGACAACAGAGACAACATGTCTTTCATCAATCTGGAAAACAGATGAGACAATTAGAGAATACTATGATATTCACGGAAGAGAATCAGAGTATAAAGAATTAAATCCAGGACAGTGTGCATACTACGAAGGAATGGTTTATGTTGACTTATCAAAAGTTAAACCGATGATTGCTATGCCATTCCATCCAAGTAACGTATATACAATCGATGATCTTAATGCAAACCTTAAAGATATTCTTGCAGATGTAGAGAAGAAAGCGCTTGTAAGCCTTGATGGTGCAGTAGATTATTCACTTCACGATAAGATTGTAAATGGCAAATTCTACGTTGAACAGGGAATTATTGCAGGATGTGCAGGTGGTGGATTTGAAAATATCTGCGCAGCAGCTGATATTCTTAAAGGAAGAAATATAGGACACGACGAGTTTACATTTAGCGTATATCCAGCAAGTACACCAATTTATATGGAACTTGTTAAAAATGGAGCAGTTGCAGATCTTATGGCAGCTGGAACAATTGTTAAAACAGCATTTTGTGGACCATGCTTTGGTGCAGGAGACACACCAGCTAACAATGAGTTCTCAATTAGACACTCAACAAGAAACTTCCCTAATAGAGAAGGTTCTAAACTTCAAAGTGGTCAGATTTCATCAGTTGCACTTATGGATGCACGTTCAATTGCTGCAACAGCTGCTAATAAAGGATTCCTTACATCAGCAACAGATGTTGACGTAGAATATAAAGGACAGAAATATTACTTTGACAGCAGCATTTATGAAAACCGTGTATTTGACAGCAAAGGAGTTGCAGATCCAGATGTTGAAATTAAATTTGGTCCAAATATTAAAGACTGGCCAAAAATGTCAGCACTTCCAGAGCATATGCTCCTTAAGATTGTTTCAGAGATTCACGACCCTGTAACAACAACAGATGAGCTTATCCCATCAGGAGAGACATCATCATATAGATCAAATCCACTTGGACTTGCAGAGTTTACACTTTCAAGAAAAGATCCTGAATATGTAGCAAGAGCAAAAGAAGTAAGAGAAGCACAGGAGAAACGTGGAAACGGTGAATGCCCAATGCATGCTCTTAAAGAACTTGCACCTATCGTTAACAGAATATGGGATGATTATCCATCTGTTACTATGGATGATATGGGAATTGGAAGCACAATCTTTGCTGTAAAACCAGGAGATGGTTCAGCAAGAGAGCAGGCAGCATCATGCCAGAAAGTACTTGGCGGATGGGCTAATATTGCAAATGAATATGCAACAAAGAGATATAGATCAAACCTTATTAACTGGGGAATGTTACCATTTGTAACAAAAGAAGATCACGAACACCTTCCATATAAAAATGGAGATTACATTTTTATTCCTGATATTAGAAAAGCAGTAGAAGAGAAAGCTGAAGTAATAACAGGATATGTTGTAAAAGAAGATCTTGAAAAAGTCGAATTTACATTAGGTGACCTTACAGATACAGAAAGAGAAATTATTCTTAAAGGATGCCTTATTAATTACTACAGAGGAAACTAAGAATTTATGATATTTGATACACATGCACATTATGACGATGAGCAGTTTGATACAGACAGAGACGAACTTTTAAAATCAATGAACGAGGCAGGTGTAGGCACAATAGTAAATGTGTCTGCATCAGTTGAGTCATGGGATGATACATTAAAACTTACAAAAGAATATCCATTTGTATATGGAGCGGCAGGAGTACATCCTGATTATGTAGGAGATTTAAATGAAGAAAATTTTGCATATCTTGAAGAAGTTGCAAAAGAAGAAAAGATGGTAGCCATTGGCGAAATCGGTCTTGACTATTACTGGGACAAGGAAGGTCATGATATTCAGAAAAAATGGTTTGTCCGTCAGCTTGAACTTGCCGAGAAGTTAAATAAGCCGGTTATAATACACAGCCGTGAGGCGGCAGCGGATACATTTGAGATAATGAAAGAATATAAAGACAGAGTTTCAGGAGTTATTCACTGTTATTCATACTCACCTGAGCAGGCAAAAGAATATGTAAAAATGGGATTTTACATTGGAATTGGCGGAGTGGTAACATTTAAAAATGCGAAAAAATTAAAAGAAGTAGTTGAAAATATACCACTAGATAGGATAGTATTAGAAACAGACTGTCCATACCTTTCACCAGAACCAAACAGAGGTAAGAGAAATTCATCAAAGAACCTTGTGTATGTGGCAGATAAGATAGCAAAACTTAAAGGTGTTTTATACGAAGATGTAATTAAAGTTACAGAAGAAAATGCAAGAACACTTTATAACATGGAGGAATTGTAAATGAAAGAACCTATACTTGGAAATCCGCAAAATACAATAGCTGTATTACAGAAATATGATTTTGCCTTCCAGAAAAAATTCGGACAGAACTTTCTTATAGACACACATGTGCTTGATAAGATTATAGCTTCTGCAGAAATAACAAAAGATGATATGGTTCTTGAAATAGGACCTGGTATCGGAACAATGACACAGTATCTTTCAAATGCTGCAGGAAAAGTTATAGCAGTAGAGATTGATAAGAACCTTATACCTATTCTTGAAGATACATTAGATGGATTTGATAATGTAAGAGTTATTAATGAAGATGTACTTAAAGTAGATATTGCAAAAATCGCCGAGGAAGAAAATGGCGGACGTCCTATAAAAGTAGTTGCAAATCTTCCATACTACATTACAACACCAATTATTATGGGACTTTTTGAAAACCATGTGCCACTTAAGAGCATAACAGTAATGGTACAAAAAGAAGTGGCTGACAGAATGCAGGTAGGACCTGGAACAAAAGACTACGGTGCATTATCACTTGCAGTGCAGTACTATGCGTCACCATATATAGTTGCAAATGTTCCACCAAACTGCTTTATGCCGCGCCCTAAGGTAGGTTCAGCAGTAATAAGACTGGACAGATATGAGAATCCACCAGTAAAGGTAAATGATGAGAAACTTATGTTTAAGATAATAAGAGCATCATTTAATCAGAGAAGAAAAACACTTGCCAATGGACTTAAGAACTCACCAGAAATCAACTTCACAAAAGAAGAGATTGAAGAGGCAATTGAAAGCCTTGGAAAAGGAGCAAGTGTACGTGGGGAAGCTCTTACACTTGAAGAGTTTGCAGCACTTACAAATTACTTTACAAAATAATATATGAAGATAAAAAATGCAGTAATCGAAAATTATCGGTTACTGCATTTTTATCTTTAAACAAGTTTGCTGTTTTTATTAATTGTTTCCTGAATAATATCCTGAACATAAGAACCTATATGTTTCTTAGTTTCTTTATCAAGCTCATTAGGATAAATAGGTTTGCCATATTCAATAATTACATGGCGTTTCTTAATTCTTGGAAGCTGATCTTCGAAGATAGCTGATGTGTTGTTTAATGAAACAGGTATAATAGGACATCCTGTTTTAGTAGAAATCTTAAATGCGCCATCTTTAAATGGAAGCATTGAAAGCTCTTCACCTTTATTTCTTGTACCCTCAGGGAAGATAAAAATTGAAACTCCCTGTTTAACATAGTCAATAGCTTTAAGGATTGTCTTAAGACCTTCTCTTGGATTCTCTCTGTCAAGGAATAGACAGTAGAGCATTCTCATCCATGTTGAAAGTGATGGAATCTTCTCCATTTCTTTTTTAGCTATAAATCCTGTAAGTCTTTTACATCTTGAGTAAGTAAGAAGTATATCAAAGAAACTTCTGTGGTTTCCAATGTAAAGAACTGCTTCATCAGGAATATTTTCTTCGCCTATAACTGTTGTTTCAACACCTGTGATTTTAAGGATAACTTTGAAACCCCATTGTACAATGCGAAGAGAACTAACATCTTTAGCATTTTTATTAAACTTTCCAATAATCCATTCCACTAAAAATACAGGAATAGAAAGAATTAGATAAAGAACAAGAAAAATGCACACTAATAAAAATCTTATCATAGCAATGTTCCTCTCACATATGTTCATTTCTTTTTCACAGACTAATTGTAACAAAGGGGAGGGTAAAACACAAGGACGCTTCACAAATATTTAATACTCATTTAATTGTATATACAACTGATTTTTAGTATAATAAAGAGAAAAGGTTGTATATTAGATAGAAGATGTTATGACTTGGAAAGGTTGATGCTTATGCAGAATGATACAAAGAATGTAGAGAAGATTTTATTCGAAAATGATAACAAAATATTAGAACTTGCGGAGCTTTGTGCTTCAAATAATGCTATAGATAAAGAGTTATATACAAAGTTTGAAGTTAAAAGAGGACTTCGAGATTTAAATGGTAAGGGAGTACTTGCAGGACTTACAAATATTTCAGATGTATGTGCGACTAAAGTAGTTGATGGAAAAGAGATTCCATGGGCAGGTAGTCTTTATTACAGAGGATATAATATTAAAGATCTTGTATCAGGATTTTTAGACGCAGGACATTTTGGATATGAGGAAATAGCATATCTTCTTTTATTTGGAGAACTTCCAACAGATAATCAGCTTAAAGACTTTACAAGTATGTTAGGAGAAAGAAGAATGCTTCCACCTAACTTTGTAAGAGACGTAATTATGAAGGCCACAAGTAATGATATGATGAATATGATTTCAAGATGTATACTTAATCTTTATACATACGATGCTAAAGCGGACGATACAACAATTCCTAATGTACTTCGTCAGTGCCTTAACCTTATAAGTCAGTTCCCAATGCTTATGGTATATGGATACCATGCTTATAATTACAAGATGGGTCAGGATCTTTTTATATATGCTCCAGATCCAAAGCTTTCAACAGCTGAAAATATTCTTATGATGCTTCGTGAAGATAGAAAGTATACAGAGCTTGAGGCCAAGATTCTTGATATGGCACTTGTTCTTCATATGGACCACGGCGGTGGTAATAACTCAACATTTACAACTCACGTTGTTACATCATCAGGAACAGATACATATTCAACAATTGCAGCTGCAATGGCATCACTTAAAGGTCCAAAACATGGTGGAGCTAATATTAAAGTTACAAGAATGTTTGAAGATATGAAAGAAAAAGTAAAAGACTGGACAGATGACGATGAAGTAGGTGCATATCTTACAGCACTTCTTGATAAAGAAGCATTTGATAAAAAGGGTCTTATTTATGGAATGGGTCATGCAATTTACTCAGTATCTGACCCACGTGCGGAAATCTTCAAAGGATTTGTTAAACAGCTTGCAATTGAGAAAGGATGCGAGAAAGAATATGCGCTTTATGAGAAAGTAGAGCATATGGCACCTGAGATTATAAGTAAGAAGAGAAAGATGTATAAAGGTGTTAATGCCAACGTTGACTTCTACAGCGGACTTGTATATAGCATGCTCGATCTTCCACCAGCACTTTATACACCAATATTTGCAGCGGCACGTATTGTAGGTTGGAGTGCACATAGATTAGAAGAGCTTAAGAATGTAGATAAGATTATTCGTCCAGCTTATAAACCACTGGCACCATATAGAGAATATGTTAAATTAGAGGACAGGTAAAATTTTATGAAAAATGAGTTTTATTTTCCATCACGCGATGGTAATACAGAGATTCATACAATAGAATGGAAACCGGAGGGCGACATAAAAGCAGTTGTACAGTTGTGCCACGGTATGGTTGAATATATCGACCGTTATGATGATTTTGCAAATTATTTAAGCGAACATGGATATTATGTAGTAGGAAATGATCATTTAGGTCATGGAAAATCGGTGCAAAGTAGAAGTGAGTATGGATTTTTCCAGGAGAAATATGGTAATGCCTGTGTAATAGGTGATATGCATACTCTAAGAACAAGAACACAGAAGAAATATCCTGATGTACCATATTTTATATTAGGACATAGCATGGGATCACTTCTTACAAGACAGTATATTCAGATGTATGGGCAGGGTCTTGCAGGGGCTGTAATTATAGGTGTGGTTGCAGATCAACCAATGCCTATGATTAAAGTAGGAAGAGGTCTATGCAAACTTATAGCATCTGTAAAAGGCTGGCATTATAGAAGTAAACTTGTAGATTATATGTCAGTAGGCCATTTTAATAATTCATTTAAGCCGGCAAGAACACGAGCTGACTGGGTAACAAGTGATCAGAAGAAACTTGATGAATATGTTGCTGATCCACTATGCTCATTTACATTTACAGTTAATGCCTTCTACCATATGTTTGGTGGAATGGAGAAGATTGTTAAAAAGGAAAGTGCATATCTTATACCTAAATCACTTCCAATGCTTGTAATGGCAGGCGAGGAAGATCCATGCGGTAACTTTGGTAAAGGTGTTGTGAAAGTATATGAAAGATATAAAAAAGCTGGAATCAAAGATATAGAGATGCGATTATATGCAGGAGATCGTCATGAACTTATAAATGAAACTGACAGAGCTCAGGTATATGAAGACCTTTTAACATGGTTTGATAGACATAATTAGAAATCACTTTATAAAAATGTGAATAAAAACAAGAAAACCGCTGATTGTCAGCGGTTTTTTGTTTAAAAAAGAATGAGAAAAAGCTGGCATCCTAAGTGGACTTAAGATGCCGTACTTTATGAGGGGGGAGATAGTTGTTTATCAACTATCTTGATTGAAAGTATATATTATAAATGTGTTCAAAATATGTTTAAAAAAAGAACATTTTAAGACGGGTAAAAATAAACACAAGTAAAAACCCCCGGATCTAATGAATTTGATTCAGGGGGCTTTTGCTTGTGTTTTATATAGTTATCTAAAGGAATGAGAGTAAAGTTAAACACATAAGTGTCTTTACTTTTATGAGGGGGGATAGTTGCTCTATCAACTATCTACTTAAGAGTATATACAAGAAATGTGCCTAAAATGTGTACTTGTTATAAAAAAAATAGAAAAAATATTATGAAAAAATAAAGTCTCATTGAAAAACTTATAATGGGAAAACATAGTTGTGCAAAATAGTCATGAAATAAAGGTTTTTGTTGAGTGTGCTATATAAATTGTATATAATAATGTGTATGAGTAAAATTGGAGGAAATATAAATGACAGATAAAAATAAAGAGAATACATCTTCCTTTGCATCGGACACGTCAAATAGAACTAAGAAAGAATGGATAGTGGCACTTATTGTCTTAGTAATAGGACTTGTAATAGCCCATCTTGGAGTTTCACTTTTTATACTTGCTAATATTGGATCAGATCCATTTACAGTATTTGTTCAGGGACTTTCAGGGAAAATTCATTTATCAGTAGGTCAGACACATGTAATTATTCTTACAGTACTTTTAGTAGTACAGGTTTTTACTACTAAAGGATATATTAAGCCAGGAAGCGTTGTATGTGCATTTTGCGGCGGACCAATAATTGATCTTGGTATATGGATTTTTGGTCAGTTTATTAATGATGGTACACCAGTTGCATTAAGATATATAATATTTATAGCAGGATGTGCAATACTTGGATTTGGACTTTCAATAGTAGTAAATAGTAATGCAGGAACAGGACCTAACGACCTTGTATCAATAATACTTGCAGACAAACTTCCAAAGATACAGTTTAAATATGTAAGAATGGCAGTAGATTTTACATGGGTTGTTGTCGGATTTATATTAGGAGGAAAAGTTGGAGCAGGAACAGTAATTGGAATACTAACAGTTGGACCATTTACACAGTTTTTCCTTCCAATAACAAAGAAAATAATAGGAGATATTTGATTTTTAGCAGGCAGGAAATAGTCCTGTCTGTTTTTGTATGAATATAAGTGATACAATTAAGAAAATCATAAGAATTTTTATACTAAGAAATTAATAGCGCAGTGATAATATAAAATTAAGATTAAAAGATATCTTGAAATCTATGGAGGAAATACATATGTATACAGTATTAGTTTGTGATGATGATAAAGAAATTGTTAATGCAATAGAAATATTTCTTATGCAGGAAGGTTACAATGTTTTAAAGGCATATGACGGAGAAGAAGCAATACAGATGCTTAAAGACAATGAGGTACATCTTCTTATTATAGATGTTATGATGCCAAAACTTGATGGAATAAGAGCAACTCTTGAAATTAGAAAAGAAAATAGTATTCCAATAATAATTTTATCAGCAAAATCAGAAGACACAGATAAGATATTAGGTCTTAATGTAGGAGCTGATGATTATGTAACAAAACCATTTAATCCGCTAGAACTTGTGGCAAGAGTAAAATCACAGCTTCGAAGATATACAAGACTTGGCGGCAACGGAGTCGAGGATACAAAAGGAATATATAAAACTGGCGGACTTATAATAGATGATAATAAAAAGCAGGTTACAGTGGACGGTAATCCTGTGAAATTTACACCTATTGAATATAATATACTTTTATTCCTTATGAAGAATCAGGAAAAAGTATTTTCATCAGAGCAGATATATGAGGCTATATGGAACGAAGAAGCTATATCAGTAGATAATACAATAGCAGTTCATATAAGACATATAAGAGAAAAGATTGAGATTGATCCTAAAGATCCAAGATACCTAAAAGTTGTATGGGGTATTGGATATAAGATGGAGAAAATTAAAGGGGATTTTTAAATGGGAAAATGGTACACAAAGCCGTTAATTAAACGGATACTTGTTGTAACGGAAGCAGCTTTATCAGTATTATTAATAGGTGCTTTAATAGTGCTTAGTATGTTTACGGGAAAATATTCTGATATGGATTACGTAAGAATGATAAATAGAGATTATACAGAGTCAGTAGTCTTTATAAATGATTTTTACGAATATACAGAGAGTGTATTAAATCAGATAAGACGAGAAGAAACATATGAAAAAAATGGTGAGTTTGATTTTGATAAGAATATAGATCTTCTTTCATTTGTAGATGAATACTATCCGGTTGATTACAATAACGTTGATTTAAAACCAAGTTTACGAGAGGAAAAAATCGAATTAGAAGAAAATTCCATAGCTGCAGCATATAACGATGCAAAACCACAGCCTATAGAATATCGAGTAGGAGATGTTGTAGAACATAATGAGTTTGCAAAGACAAGGTCTGTAATAGTATGTCAGAAACCAGATCGAACATTTTCATACTATACACCAGATGAATTTATTGAAATATATTCAAATAATGATGAGTATATTATTGAAACAGACTCTGACTATGCAGATAATCATGATGAAAATTTCATACTAAAATATCTTGAAGATTTTAAGAGATTTCCAGATGTAAATTTTACAATAAAAATTAAAAATAAATCGGGAGAAATATTATTTATTGATTGCTGGAATTACCCAGACCCAATTAATGATGATGTAAAAACAGTCTATGGTGAATCAATTTTAGATATTGTAAATAATTATCCTGAATATAATGGAAGACTTGTGGAAATATACAATGCATATGACTTTGTAATGAGTACAGTAAAAGAAGATTACGAAGAATATAAGGCATTTAGAAAAAAATATAGTGGAAATAATATAAATTATCGATATGCATTTATAGGAGCAGACGGGAAAATTAAAACTAATGACACGAAGATAAAGTCATTAGAGAATATAAAAGAGGATGTAAACCACTATAAATATATAAATATTACACCATATCTTTCTGATTTCGAATCAAATCTTGATATAAAAGCAAGTGAGTGGAAGGATATGCTCACATCAAATACAAAGGATGAAGCATGCAGATTTTATGCATATGTAGATACAGACTTTAAACTTCAGGACTCATTTTATAATGCAGCAAAGGATTATGCGAAAATAAGATTTTATGTATTAACTTCAGTTTTATTCGTAGCATTGGCAACAATTCTTTTAATTATAATGACTGTAATAGTTACACTTGGAGCAGGAAGAAAATATGAAGATGATGAACTTCATCTTGCATCGTTTGATAGTATAAAAACAGAGATTGCAGCTTCAATAATTATTGCCCCATCACTTATGTGTGCATATTTAAACTTATGGTTTATAGCTGATCCTTATAATCTTCCAGGAGATATATTTGCATTTATAATGCTTATAATATTTGTAATTATAATGCTTTCAGGATACTTAAGTCTTGTAAGAAGATTAAAAGCAGGAACAATGTGGACTAACAGTATACTAAAAGTGATATGCAAATTTATTGGGGAAGCATGGAACAACAGGACAGTAATAGTTAAATCATTAATTCTGTCAATGGTATTTGTGGCAGTAAATACCTTGGCATATGTTTCACCACATGCAGAGACAATAATTTTGGCAATGGTGGCAAATATAGCATTTATTGTATGCTCAGTGATATATACAATTGATGTAGCTAAAGTTAGAAAAGGATTAAACGAAATATCAAACGGAAATCTTGAATATAAGATTGATGAGAGTAGTATAAACGGTCCACTTAAGAAGACAGCAGAAACAATTAACAATATTGGTGTTGGAATGAAAAATGCTGTTGATGAAAAGATAAGTAGTGAACGCCTTAAGACGGACCTTATAACAAATGTATCTCATGATATAAAGACACCACTTACTTCTATAATAAACTATGTTGATATTTTAAAAAGAGAAGATATAGAAGATGAGAAGATAAAGGGATATATAGATATTCTTGATCAGAAGTCAAAGAGACTTAAGACACTTACAGAAGATGTACTTGAGGCATCAAAGGCAAGTAGTGGCAATATTAAACTTGAAATGCAAAATCTCGATGTAATTGAACTTTTAAGACAGACAGCAGGAGAGTTTGAAGAAAAGATGGAAGCTGCCGGGCTTTCGCTTATATGTAACTTCTCTGAGGAGAAAGGAATAATATATGCAGACGGCAGGAGAATGTGGAGAATATTCGAAAATACGCTTAATAATGCTGTTAAATATAGTTTGAAAGGCACGAGAGTTTACTTAGATGTTAAAGTAAAAGATAATGAAGTGCATGTTGTAATTAAAAATATATCTGCATATCAGCTTAATATATCAGCAGACCAGCTTACAGAACGATTTGTAAGGGGAGATATTTCAAGAACAACAGAAGGTACAGGTCTTGGACTTTCAATTTCAAGAAGTCTTACAGAGCTTCAAGGTGGTAAATTCGAAATTTATCTTGATGGAGATTTATTTAAAGTATCAACAATTTTCCCACTTGCAAAAGAAGTAACTGTTGAGGAAGAGTAAATTATCAATTTAAATATTAAAGAGGGTAAAGGACACAAAACCTTTACCCTTTTATATTGCGCGGGATTAGATTATGCTATACAATTATTGTATATATCGATAAATTGATTTGAAAGGTAAAAGGTTTACTATGGGACTTTTTAATAATATAAAAGAATTACTTATAAATATTTTAAATGAAGAATTTATACAGGCTATAATAAGCAACCCTGCTGATAAAAGTGGAGTTTTAAAGATAAAAGTCAGACCTGTTATATTAAAAGAACAGTTAATTTTCCAGCTTGAGTCATTTACAAAGACACAGGCGTTTCATGAAAATCTTACAAAAGATGAAGCTGTTAGTAAGATAGATGAATATATGCAGTCATTTAAACAGATGCAGGCTACAACATCATCAATGAATTATACAGTTTTGGTAAGTAAGAAGGGAAAGGTTACAATAAATGGAAAGAGACAAAAGGAGTGTGTAAAGGTAGCCCTTAAGTCTCACAATAAAGAGAAAAACTATATTATAAAAGAAGGTACTGCAGTACCATTTCTACAAGATCTTGGAGTTATGACAGCTGAAGGGAAGATAGTTCATTCCCACTTTGATAAATTCAAACAGATCAACAGATTTTTAGAGTTTATAGAAGATATAATTCCACAGCTTGATAAGACAAGAGAGCTTACAATACTTGATTTTGGATGCGGCAAATCATATCTTACATTTGCAATGTATCATTATCTTCATGATATTAAGAAGTTTGATATTAATGTAATTGGACTTGACTTAAAAGAAGATGTAATTAAGAAATGCAACAAACTTGCAGAAAAATACGGTTATGAGAAACTTAAATTCCTTACAGGAGATATAGCTGATTATGAAGGCGTAAGTAAAGTAGATATGGTAGTTACGCTTCACGCATGTAATACAGCAACTGACTATGCTCTTGCAAAAGCAGTAGGCTGGGATGCAAAAGTTATACTTTCAGTTCCATGTTGTCAGCATGAACTTAATGGTCAGATATATGCAGATGAACTTTCTCCGCTTATGGACTTTGGCCTTTTAAAGGAAAGATTTGCATCTCTTGCAACGGATGGAATAAGAGGTAAATATCTTAAGGCAGTTGGATATGATACACAGCTTATGGAATTTATTGATATGGAACATACTCCAAAGAATATTCTTATCCGTGCTGTTAAGACAGGAAATAAAGATGAAAAAGCGCTAGAAGATATAAAAGAATTCACGGAACTTCTTCATGCAGACCCAACTCTTGGAAGACTTCTAAAAGAGGAGGGAATGATTTGAATAAAAAGCATATAAGGATAACGGTAGCTATTTCGACAATAATAATATTAATATTACTTATAGGAATATTCCTTCTTGGAAGAGGTAATAAAAATGAAAATGTAAAGCTTGGAAAGGCAACATTTCCAACTGTAACTATGGAACTTTCAAATGTACCTATAAATACACTTTATGGATATAAAGAAGAAATGGAAATTCCATTTGTAAGAGATACTATCACACCTGTAGTTAATAATGGGAAAATAAATATTACTATAGACAACACAGATGCAGAAGCGTTAAGTGTGGGCTATGAAATAATAAGCCTTGATGGAAAAAGCGTATTGTTAAAGGATGAAGCTGTAATAGATGGCAGCGGCACTTATATAATAGATACAGCTAATACACTTGAGGAACAAAGAGAATCAGTACTTAAAATAACTGTAAATGCTGATGGGGAAAATATTTATTACTATACACGAATTACAGATGGCAGTGAACTTAATGCTGATAAATGTTTAAATTTTGCAAGAAATTTTCAAGAAAATACATTTGATAAGAAAAAGAAAGATGATATATCAAAATATCTTGAACCTGACTGGGAAAAGTCTAATAACACATTTGAAAATGTAGATATCCATTCAAATATATACCATGTAACATGGGGGAATATGGAGCCGGAAATAAAAGGCGAAGTGCTATGGGATATAAAAGAGACAAATTCAGTTTATACATCATTTGTTTCAGAATATCAGGTTGTTGTTAAAGATGAGGATAAAGGACCAGAACTTTTTAATATAAAAGAATATTACAGGGTGAGATTTTTAAAAGATAAAATATATCTTTTAAACTTCGACAGAACAATGAACCAGGTATTTGATCCATCTAAAGATGTAATTTCAAAAGATGGGATTATTCTAGGTATTGCATCATCAGAAGTTGAATATGATGGAAGCAGTGATGGAAGATATACAGCATTTGTTCAGGAAAGAGTGTTATGGCTTTTTGATAAAGAAGAAAATGAGTTTTCATGTGTCTTTGGATTTAGCGACAGAGATGATACAGATATAAGAGACAGAAATGATGAGCATAGCATACGAATTATTGATGTTGACAAGAAAGGAAATATAGTTTTCTTAGTTTCAGGTTATATGAACAGAGGCCAGAATGAGGGCCATACAGGTGTGGCGGTATGCTATTTTAACAATGAAGAAAATATAGTTACTGAAAAGGCATTTATACCAGATACAAGATCAGGGCATCTTACTTCAGCTCATTTAGGACAGATGATTTATTATAGTCCAAAGATGGATACAGTAAATTATATAATGAATAATAACTTGTATAGTGTTAAATCAGGAAAGAGGGATGCAGATATTTTAATGGAAGATATTCCTGATGAAGAGTTTGTAGTATCAAATGATAATCATCTTTTTGCATGCAAGACGCCAGGAGATGATAAAAGCATTAAAGTATTTGATTTTAATACAGGGGAGTCTAAAGAAATAAGTGCACCAGATGGAAAAGTAATAAAACCACTTGGATTTATTAAAAATGATATTATATATGGTATCGCTGATACAAATAATAAAATAGAACTTGATACATCAAAAATGGTACTTCCAATAGAGAAGCTTGAAATTAGAGATGAGAAAAATAAAGTTGTAAAAGAATATACATCTAAAGATATGATAATAACAGGAATAGATGTAGAAGACAGTCTTATAACTATATATCGTGCGTCTAAAAATGGAGATACATATATAACAGAAAAAGAAGATTATATAAGTAATAATGAACAGAGCAAGTCAAAGATGGCAAAACCTGAAACATTTTATACAGAATTTCAGGAAACACAGGTTTATTTAAGCTTTGCAGAACCACATAAAGATTCAAGAGCTAAAGCAAAATATCCTGAGTTTGCATTTGATGGAAAGATTATTACAAATGATACAAAAGAAGAATTAACAGAAAAAGAATACTATGTATATGGTAAAGGACTTGCACCTGAAGTTTACACTGATCCTTCAAAAGCAATTGAAAGAGCGGAAAAGATTACAGGTGTTGTAGTTGATGAAAATCAGAAATATATATGGGAAAAAGGAAATAGAGACCTTGCTTTCTTTAATAAAGTTGAGAACTTTACTTTAAATCCAGATAAGAGCGAACTTGAATTATGTGAAGATGCACTTGCTGCATTTCCGGGAACAAAAACAAGATTAAATGGCATATCATTTAGTGATGTCTGTTATATAATAAATAATGGATCACCAGCTATAGCAAAAGTTGCAGAAGATAAATATATTCTTATAACAGGTTATAATCTTGACAATGTAGAGTATATAGATCCAAAAGATGGTGAACTTCACTACGAACCAGTAAAAACTATGGAAGAAAAGCTTAAGGCAAATGGAAATATGTTCGCAGTAAATCTGTAGACAAAAATATTGTAATTAATAGCGCTAAAGTGCTATAATAGAAATGATATAGAAATTTTGATAGAAGGAGTACAAATATGGACCTTATTACAATAAAAGAATTATTTAAAAACAGAGAAGAATATATAGATAAAGAAGTGGAAGTAGGAGGATGGATAAGAAGTATCCGTGACTCTAAGACATTTGGATTTATTGTTGTAAATGATGGTTCATATTTCGAACCATTACAGATAGTATACCATGACAAGATGGAGAACTTTAAAGAGATTTCTAAGCAGAACATCGGTGCAGCAATTATTGTTAAAGGTAAACTTGTTGCAACACCACAGGCTAAACAGCCATTTGAAATTCAGGCTGACGAAATCGTAGTCGAAGGAGCATCAGCACCAGATTATCCATTACAGAAGAAACGCCATACTTTTGAATATTTAAGAACAATCTCACACCTTCGTCCTAGAACAAATACATTCCAGGCAGTATTTAGAGTTCGTTCTCTTATAGCATTTGCTATTCACCAGTTCTTCCAGGAAAGAGGATTTGTATATGTACATACTCCACTTATTACAGGAAGTGACTGTGAAGGTGCAGGGGAAATGTTCCGTGTAACAACAATGGATATGGACAATGTTCCAAGAACAGAAGAAGGTGCAGTAGATTACTCTAAAGACTTCTTTGGTAAAGAGACAAATCTTACAGTATCTGGACAGCTTAACTGTGAGACATTTGCTCAGGCATTTAGAAGTGTTTATACATTTGGACCAACATTTAGAGCTGAGAACTCTAATACAACACGTCATGCAGCAGAGTTCTGGATGATTGAGCCAGAAATCGCATTTGCTGATCTTGATGATGATATGGATCTTGCAGAAGATATGCTTAAATATATTATCTCATACGTACTTGAGAATGCAGAAGAAGAGATGAACTTCTTTAACTCATTTGTAGATAAAGGACTTCTTGACAGACTTCATAACGTACTTGAGTCAGATTTTGCAAGAGTTACATACACAGAAGCAGTTAAGCTTCTTGAAGAAAACAATGACAAATTTGAATATAAAGTATCATGGGGAATCGATCTTCAGACAGAACATGAGCGTTATCTTACAGAGAACATCTTCAAACGTCCTGTATTCGTAACAGACTATCCAAAGGATATTAAAGCATTCTACATGAAACTTAACGAGGATGGAAAGACAGTTGCAGCAGTTGACTGCCTCGTTCCAGGAATCGGAGAGATTATCGGAGGAAGCCAGAGAGAGGATGACTACGATAAACTTCTTGAAAGAATGAAAGAGATGAACCTTACAGAAGAAGATTACCAGTTCTATCTTGATCTTAGAAAATACGGTTCAACAAGACATGCCGGATTTGGACTTGGATTTGAAAGATGCGTAATGTACCTTACAGGTATGTCAAACATCCGTGACGTAATCCCATTCCCAAGAACAGTAAATAACTGTGATCTTTAATCGCATTTAAAATAAGTATATAAGATTAAGTAAAGGACGTAACAATAAGTTACGTCCTTTACTGTATATAGAAAGCGAGGAAAATATATGAAGTTTATTCATATAGCTGATGTGCATTTAGGGGCAGAACCATCATGCGGAAAATATACAGAATGTAGAAAGCAGGAAATATGGGATACATTTAAAGGTATAATTGAAATCTGTAATAGAGAAGAAAGTGATGCTTTATTTATAGCAGGAGATCTTTTTCACAGACAACCATTACTTCGTGAATTAAAAGAAGTAAATTATATCTTTTCAACTTTAAAGAAAACAAAAGTATTCCTTATTGCCGGGAACCATGATTATATTAAAAAAGAATCATATTATAAGACATTTAACTGGAATAAAAATGTATATCCAATATTTACAGAAAAACTTTCATATGTAGAAGTTAAGGAATTGTCTTTAGCGGTATATGGTCTTAGCTATTTTAGTAAAGAAATAACAGAAGAACTTTATAACGTTGTTGCGCCAGGTATTGCCAAATACGAAGTGCTTTTAGCTCACGGGGGAGATGCAAAGCATATTCCTGTAAATTATGCAAAGCTTAACCAGTCAGGATTTGACTATATTGCAATGGGACATATTCATAAACCGGGAGCACCACTTAAAAATAAGGCAGTATATTCAGGGGCACTTGAGCCAGTTGATATTAATGATGTAGGTCCACATGGATATGTAAAAGGAACACTAGAAAGCGACAATGTTCATATAGAATTTATTCCTTTTGCTAAAAGAAAATATGTACATCTTCAAATTGATGTAGACAGTGAAATGACACAGCAGGGCGTAACAGATATAATAAGAGAAAGTATTGAAAAACGTGGCGTACAGAACATGTATAAAATACAGCTTACAGGAAAGCGAGACCCTGAAATTGAATTTGATACTTATTATATGAATCCATTTGGAAATATAGTGGAAATAGAAGATATGACGACAGTTGCTATAGACTATGAAAAAATATATTATAAAAACAAAGACAATGTAATTGGAAAATATATTGAAAGCTTTAAAGGCTGCAAAGCTATGAGCAAGGAATATATGGCAATGGAAGAAGGGGTAAGTGCTCTTTTGAAAGGATAAGACATAATGCATATTGATGAATTATATTTACGGGATTTTGGAAAATTTCATGATGAACATATATATATGGATGATGATATTAAGATTTTCTATGGTGAAAATGAATATGGAAAATCAACAATATACGCATTTATAAAGGCGATGCTTTTCGGACTTCAAAGAGGCAGAGGAAGAGCTGCAGCAAATGATGAGTATACAAGATACAAACCATGGAACGGATCAGGCGGATACAGCGGATATATGCGCTTTACATGTGGGATGAGACACTTTGTACTTGAGAGAAATTTTAATATATATGAGAAAAGTGTAAGTCTTGTATGTGCTGATGATGGCGAGGAGCTTTCAGTTGAAGATGGTGATCTTGAGATGCTTCTTGGAGGTCTTACAAAGGAATCATTTGAAAATACAATAGCTATAGGACAGCTTATGGCCCGCCCTGAAAGCTCTCTTTTCGAGGAACTTCAAAACTGTGCGGCTGCATATTATGACACGAGAAGCGATACAATAGACTTAAGTGGAGCTATTGAAGAACTTAGAAGCAAAAAGAAAAAAGTCGAAAAAGAAATAAAAAATATTCGAGATAAGAAGAGTGCGCAGGCAAAAGAGATAACACACAACTGTGATTACGTGCAAAAAAGTGCAAAAAAGCTTGAGGAAGACTATCAAAAAGTAGAGGGAAAACTTTTAGATTTAAATAAAGAGCTAGAAGACCTTGTAGAGATTTCTATCGAAGAAAATGCACCAACAGCGAAAAAATCACTTATGCTCTCAGGTATTGGTGGAATATTTGCAGGAATTTTAGGAACAATTTTAGGAAGAATACTTCCAGATGGAGGAGCACTTTTAAATGTTCAGGCTGTTAAAGATATATCATTTGCAATAATGATTATAGGTGCCATTCTTTTAATAGCAGGACTTATAAAGAAAAAACCTGTAAAAGAAAGTATTGAAACAGATAAGCGAACTAAAGAAGATATAGATAAAGAGATAGAGAGGCTTAAAGGCGAGAAGCGAAGAATTAAGGAAGAGTGGAAAGAAAACGCAGTAACATTTTCAAATCTTCAGGAAAAACTAATTGAAAATGAGATGCCTGGCAAAAAAGAGGAAGAGCTTATTAAGAGAAAAGAAGCAATTGATCTTGCGGCAGGAAGACTTATGGACGTATCAGGGACAGTTTCAAAGGGATTTTCACATGTGCTAAATGAAAAGGCATCAGCTATAATAGAGAAGATTACAGATGGGAAATACAGTAAGCTTCTTATTGATGAAAAGCTTGATATGGTTATAGTAGAAGATGGAAGAAGAATCCCTATAAATCAGGTTTCAGAAGGAACAATAGAGCAGATTTACTTTTCACTTCGTGTGGCAGCAGCAGATTTACTCTTTAGTGAGCCACTTCCATTAATACTTGATGAAACTTTTGCATTTTATGACGAAAAAAGAATTAAATCTGTCCTCAAATGGTTGAGAGAACAGGAAAGACAAGTTATAATATTTACTTGTCAGAGACGAGAAACACAGATATTAAGGCTGGATTAAATGCCGGTTTGAAAGGGAACACAGATGAAAATAGAATTACCAGAAAAAGTAGAAAGTATAATTGAAAATCTTCAGCTTCACGGATATGAAGCATATGCTGTAGGAGGATGTGTTCGTGACTCTATTTTATGCCGTGATCCTCAGGACTGGGATATAACAACATCAGCAAGACCAGAGCAGGTTAAAGAACTTTTCCTTCGTACAATTGATACAGGTATTGAGCATGGAACAGTAACTGTAATGATGGGAAAAGAAGGATTTGAAGTTACAACATACAGAGTAGATGGCCAGTATGATGACAACAGACATCCAAAGGAAGTAACATTTACAAGAAGTCTTGAGGAAGATTTAAAGAGAAGAGACTTTACAATAAATGCCATGGCATATAATGATGATGTAAGACTTGTAGATATATTTGGTGGAATGAATGATCTTAACAGACATCTTATTAGATGTGTAGGCAATCCATGGGAGAGATTTAATGAAGATGCACTTAGAATACTTCGTGCAGTAAGATTTGCATCTCAGCTTTCATGCACCATTGAGACGGAGACAGCAGAAGCTATAAAGGAGCTTGCACCAAATCTTGTAAATATAAGCGCGGAGAGAATCCAGGCAGAACTTGTAAAATTATTAACATCAGATCACCCAGAGATGCTTCAGGAAGCATATCTTCTTGGAATAACAAAGATTATTCTTCCAGAGTGGGATGAGATGGTAGGAGTAGAACAGAATACACCACACCACAAATATGATGTGGCAGATCATACACTTCATGCCATAAGAAATGTTAAGAAGGACAAAGTACTTCGTCTTACAATGCTTTTCCATGATATGGGAAAACCACTTATGAAGACTACAGATGAAAAAGGTGTGGATCATTTTAAAGGACATGCCCTTGTAAGTGAAGAACTTGCAAGAAGTGTAATGAGAAGACTTAAATTTGATAATGATACTACAAAGAAAGTAACAAAACTTGTATGTTATCATGATTATAGAATAGAAGCTACGCCACAGAATGTAAGAAGAGCGATGAACAGAATAGGTGTTGACCTCTTCCCATATTATCTTGCAGTAAGACTTGCAGATGTAAAAGCCCAGAGTCCTTATAGAAGAAAAGAGAAGATTGATAATATAATTCATATGAGAGAACTTTACCAGGAAGCAGTAATAAATGACGATCCTGTTACACTTCGTCAGCTTGCTGTTACCGGAAAAGATTTAATAGCAATAGGCATGAAAGCAGACAGACATTTAGGCGAGACATTAAATAAATTACTTGAACTTGTAATTGATCATCCAGAGATGAATGACAAAGATACATTATGTGAATATGTAAGAGCAAACTTTAATTTCGAAGAGGTATAAGAAGTTTATATCCTTTTATTTTGATAGTTTGTGTTGTATAATGGTCATATAAATATCAATAGGCAGGAGGTACTGTAATGGAGTATAAAGCAAGATATGATGAGTGGCTTGAAAACCCTTATTTTGATGAAGAAACAAAAAAGGAACTTTTAGGTATCAAGGAAGATGAGAACGAGATTAAAGAGCGTTTTTACACAGACCTTGAATTCGGTACAGCAGGATTACGTGGAATTATTGGCGCTGGAACAAATAGAATGAATATTTACACTGTCCGTAAAGCAACACAGGGACTTGCAAATTATATTTTAAAGAGTGGTAACAAAGATAAAGGTGTAGTAATCGCATATGATTCACGTCGTATGTCACCAGAGTTTGCAACAGAAGCAGCACTTTGCCTTGCAGCAAATGGAATTAAAGCATCTGTATTTGAATCACTTCGTCCAACACCTGAGTTATCTTATGCAGTTAGAAAACTTGGATGTGTCGCAGGTATTAATATTACAGCCAGCCATAACCCACCAGAATACAACGGATATAAAGTATACTGGGAAGATGGTGCACAGATTACACCACCACATGATAAAGGAATCATGGACGAAGTTAAGGCTATCGAAGATTACACAACAATGAAGACAATGGGACTTGAAGAAGCAAAAGCAGCTGGTCTTTACGAAGTTATCGGAAAAGAAATCGATGATCCATATATTGCAGAACTTAAAACACAGGTTCTTCACCAGGATTCAATCGATGCAGTTGGCAAAGACCTTAAGATTGTTTACAGCCCACTTCATGGAACAGGTAATATTCCAGCAAGACGTATCTTAAAAGAATTAGGATTTGAGAACGTATATGTAGTTAAAGAACAGGAACTTCCAGACGGAGAATTCCCAACAGTATCATATCCAAACCCAGAAGCTGATGAAGCATTTGATCTTGGACTTAAACTTGCTAAAGAAATCGATGCTGACATCGTTCTTGCAACAGACCCAGATGCTGACCGTCTTGGAGTTAGAGTTAAAGATAAAGATGGCGTTTACCATAACCTTACAGGTAATATGTCAGGATGCCTTCTTGCAGATTATGAACTCAGCCAGAGAAAAGCTCTTAAAGGACTTCCAGAAGATGGAAAACTTATTAAGACAATTGTTACTTCAAATATGGCAGATGCTATTGCAGCTTACTACGGAGCAGACCTTATTGAAGTTCTTACAGGATTTAAATTTATCGGACAGCAGATCTTAGGATTCGAGACAACAGGTAAAGGAACATACCTCTTTGGATTTGAGGAAAGTTACGGATGCCTTATTGGAACACATGCAAGAGATAAAGATGCTATCGTTGCTACAATGGCACTTTGTGAAGCAGCAGCTTACTACAGAACAAAAGATATGACATTATGGGATGCAATGATTGAGATGTATGACCGCTATGGATACTACAAAGATGATATCCAGGCTATCACACTTAAAGGTATCGAAGGACTTGCTAAGATTCAGGAAATCCTTGAGACACTTAGAAAGAATCCACCAGCAGAAATCGCTGGATACAAAGTTCTTAGAGCAAGAGATTACAAAGCAGATACAATCAAAGATCTTGCAACTGGAGAGGTTACAGCAACAGGCCTTCCAAGTTCAAATGTACTTTACTACGAACTTGAGAACGATGCATGGCTTTGTGTAAGACCATCAGGTACAGAGCCTAAAGTTAAATTCTACTATGGTGTTAAAGGAACATCTATTGAAGATGCAGATGAAAAATCAGCGTTTGTAGGTAAAGAAGTTCTTGCAATGATTGATAAGATGCTTTAAACCTTAAGCTTTCGTCTAAAAGTGGAAAAATCCTTGACAAAAATATTGTTAACAGTTATAACAATATCTATAGGCAAAATATTTTTTGAAAATAATGACAGGCCTTAATTAGATTTACAGAATATACATTATTCCGTTGTTAATTAAGAGAGGAGAAATATCCATGAACAAAACAGAATTAATCGCAGCTATCGCAGAGAAAGCAGAAATCTCAAAGAAAGACTCAGAGAAAGCTTTAAAAGCATTTATCGACGTTGTTGCAGATGAATTAAAGAATGGTGAGAAAGTACAGTTAGTTGGATTTGGAACATTTGAAGTATCTGAAAGAGCAGCAAGAGAGGGAAGAAACCCACATACAGGCGAGACAATGAGCATTAAAGCTTGCAAAGCTCCTAAATTCAAAGCTGGAAAAGCACTTAAAGATGCAGTTAACGCTTAATCTTATTTAGAGAACGACAATGCATATTAGAAAGAGCACTTATAATTTAATATTGTAAGTGCTCTCTTTTATGTAAGAGAATTAAGAAACGGAGAAGCGAAAATGCGCTTAGATAAATTTTTAAAAGTATCAAGACTTATAAAAAGAAGAACAGTAGCCAACGAAGCATGTGATGGCGGCAGAGTTTTAGTTAATGGCAAAGTTGCAAAAGCGTCATTAAAAGTAAAGCCGGGAGATATAATAGAAATTCAGTTTGGTAACAAATCAGTAAAAGCAGAGGTTTTACAGTTACAGGACACAACAAAGAAGGAAGAAGCTAAAGAACTGTTTAAATATTTGTAAAAGTCTTGAATGAAGTTTCGTAACGATCTAAAATACAAGTAAATGATCGAAGGTGAGTATTATGGCTGAAAAGAGAAGAAAATCAATAGATAAGAAGAAAAAGAGAAACAAAGGCTTCGGATTTTATAAAAGATCTGCAGTATGGATTGCGATAATACTTGTGCTTGTAACAGGATGCATAGGTATCAATGCCATTTCACTTCAGAAGAAGAATGAGGCATATAAACAGCAGGAAATAGAGCTTCAGAAACAGATAGACGAAGAAAAGAAGAGAGCCGAAGAAGTTGATGACTTCAAAGAGTACATAAATACAGAAGAGTATGAAAAGGAACTTGCAGAAGACAAACTTGGATTAGTAGATCCGGACGAAATAGTTTTTAAGGCAGTAGATTGATGAATATGATTGATAAAGTATTAGCTTACATAGAAGAACACCACATGTTTAATGAACATGACAAGGTTATAGCAGGGATATCGGGAGGAGCAGATTCGGTATGCCTGCTTTTTGTACTTTTAGAGCTTAGAAAAAGGAAAAATATTGATATAGTTGCAGTTCATGTAAATCATATGATAAGAGAAGGAGCTGCAGACGAAGACCAGAAATATACAGAAGAGCTTTGTAAAGCACATAATGTAAAGTGCATTGTCTGGAAAGAAGATGTGCCATCTCTTGCAAAAAAGATGAAACAGTCAGAAGAAGAGGCTGGAAGGGATGTAAGAAGAAAAGCATTTGCCCATGTACTTGCTAAGGAAAAGGCAGATAAGATAGCAATGGCTCATCACGAAAATGATAATGCAGAGACATTTATAATGCATCTTATACGTGGTGCAGGCATTAATGGTCTTTCAGGTATATGGCCTGTAAATGGAAATATAGTGCGCCCGTTACTTTGTGTTTCAAGACGGGAAATAGAAGAGTATTTGTTAGAAAAAGGAATTACATGGTGTAATGACCTTACTAATGATGAGGATGATTATACAAGAAATCGCATACGTCATAAAGTGATTCCACTTCTTGAAGAAGAATCAGGAGGAAGTGCTGTAAATCATATAAATAGTGCTATTAAGCAGATAAGATTAGCAGTTAACTTTATAGATACAGAAACAATGAAAGCTTATAATCGCTGCGTAGAAGAGAATGAAGATGGCGCTATTATAATTAATAAAAATGAATTATATAAGTGTCATGACACAATAAAAAGTTATGTTGTAAAAGAAGCGGTGTATAAAGCTGCAGGAAGAAAAAAAGATATTGGAACCGTACATTTTGAAGATGTTATGAAACTTTTTGAAAATACAAGCGGTAAAAAATGCAACCTGCCTTATAATCTTGTGGCAAAAAGAAATTATGATGGTGTTGTGATTATGAAAAATACACCTAAAAAAGAAGAGGGTGGCATTAAGATAACAGAACTTAAGGTCCCTGGAAAAATATTTTTAAAAGATAAAAATTTAAATATCGAAACACGTATTATCGAAGTGGATAGCAAAGTTTCAAAGTTTGATATACCACAAAAAACCTACACGAAGTGGTTTGATTATGATATAATAAAGTGTAGACTTGTTACCAGAAGCCGAATGGCCGGCGACGTTATTACTATAAATAATAACGGTGGAAGTAAAAAACTTAAGTCATATTTTATTGATGAGAAGATACCAGCGGATATAAGAGGAGAAATTCCGCTTATTGCAGATGGAAGCGATATTATGTGGGTTGTTGGATATCGCATGAGCAGCAGGTATCAGGTAACAGATAAGACCAGAAATATTCTGGAAATCAAAGTTTTGGAGGAAAATTGATATGGCAGAACACATTGAAGTATTAATATCAGAGGAAGAAGTTAATGAGAGAATAGCAGCACTTGGTAAACAGATTAGTGAAGACTTTGCAGGCAAAGAACTCCACCTTATCTGTATCTTAAAAGGTGGTACATTCTTTATGTGCGAACTTGCAAAGAGAATTACAATTCCAGTATCATTAGACTTTATGCAGGTAAGCAGCTACGGCGACGGAACAAAATCAAGCGGTGTAGTACGTATTGCTAAAGACCTTGATGAATCAATTGAGGGTAAAGACGTTATGATCGTTGAGGATATTATTGACTCAGGAAGAACATTATATTACCTTATGGACATTCTTGAGAAGAGACATCCAAATAGCATTACTCTTTGTACACTTCTTGACAAACCAGAGAGAAGAGAAAGAGATGTTGAAGTACAGTACAGCGGATTTGAAATTCCAGATGAATTCGTAGTAGGATATGGACTTGATTACGCTCAGAAATATAGAAACCTTCCATACATCGGTGTGGTGAAAGGTCTCGAAGAATAGGGAGGACATACATTAATTGAATAATAAGAAGAATAAAGGCCTGTTAGGAAGCCAGTTACTGTTTTTTTTACTTATTGGAGCAATCGTAATTCTTTTGTTTAACAATGGTAAAATGAGGGATGCTGAAATTTCATATTCAACCTTTGTAAAAGAAGTGCGTAATGGACAGGTAGGAGATGCAGTTATTCGACAGAATAAAGAGGTTCCAACAGGTGTGGTAACTTTGCGTCTTAAAAAGGATGAAAAGGTACAGATAGTTAATGTATCTAATGTTGAAGAGGCACAGGATATTCTATTAGATGCAGGTGTTGACTATAAGATGTCAGATGTTCCAAGAGATTCATTTTTGAAGACTTTTGTAGGACCGCTTTTTACAACAATGCTTGCAATGATGCTTGTAATGACACTTTTAAACCGTTCAAATGGCGGTGGTGCCAATGCAAAGGCAATGAACTTTGGAAAGAATAGAGCAAAGCTTTCTACAGATAAAGATAAGAAAGTTACTTTTAAAGATGTTGCAGGATTAAAAGAAGAGAAAGAAGATCTTGAAGAGATAGTTGATTTCCTTAGAAATCCAGGCAAATATACAAAACTTGGTGCAAGAATTCCAAAAGGAGTTCTCCTTGAGGGACCTCCGGGAACAGGTAAGACACTCCTTGCAAAAGCAATTGCAGGTGAGGCAGGAGTTCCATTTTTTAGTATTTCAGGTTCAGACTTCGTTGAGATGTTTGTTGGTGTCGGAGCTTCAAGAGTAAGAGATCTTTTTGAAGATGCTAAGAAGAATGCACCAGCAATTGTATTTATTGATGAGATTGACGCAGTAGCAAGACAGCGAGGCAGCGGTCTTGGTGGTGGACATGACGAACGTGAACAGACACTTAACCAGCTTCTTGTAGAGATGGACGGTTTTGGAGTAAATGAAGGCATTATTGTAATGGCTGCAACAAACCGTAAAGACATATTAGATCCAGCTATTCTTCGTCCAGGTCGTTTCGACAGAAATATAATTGTAGGAAGACCAGACGTTGCAGGCCGTGAGGAAATATTAAAGGTTCATGCTAAGAATAAGCCACTTGGGGATGATGTTGATCTTAAACAGATAGCACAGACAACAGCGGGATTTGCAGGTGCAGACCTTGAAAACCTTTTAAATGAGTCAGCAATTCTCGCAGCTAAGTCAGGCAGAGAATATATTGTACAGGATGATATAAGACATGCATTTGTAAAAGTTGGCATTGGAGCTGAGAAGAAGAGTCATGTTGTTTCAGAGAAAGAAAGAAGAATTACAGCTTTTCATGAATCTGGACATGCAATACTTTTCCATGTACTTCCAGATGTTGGACCTGTTTATAGTGTATCTATTATCCCTACAGGAGGAGCAGGCGGATATACAATGCCACTTCCTGAAAAAGATGAGATGTTCAATACAAAAGGACAGATGCTTCAGGAGATAACAGTATCACTTGGAGGACGAGTAGCAGAAGAACTTGTTCTTGATGATATTACAACAGGAGCATCACAGGATATTAAACAGGCAACAGCAATAGCAAAATCAATGGTAACAAAATTTGGTATGTCAGAGCGTCTTGGTCTTATTAACTATGACAATGATAGCAATGAGGTATTTGTTGGAAGAGATATCGGACATACATCAAGAGGTTATGGCGAACAGGTAGCTGGAACAATTGATGAAGAAGTTAAGAGAATTATTGATTACTGCTACAACAGAGCAAAAAGCATAATAACAGAGTACGATGATGTACTTCATAAGAGTGCAGAATTATTACTTGAAAAAGAAAAGATTACTAGAAATGAATTTGAGGCACTATTCCAGGAACACTAGAAGCCGTCTCTGATTTCAAAAGGAGATTTCTATGAATAAGAACGCGTTATTCAGTGATGGGACAAGAAACTATGTAATCCCACAGGAACCAGATCCAGGAGATATAGTGAAGATAAGATTTCGTACAGCTAAGGATGATGTGGATGAGGTAAGACTCTCCACACTTAGCGGAATCTTTAAGATGCATAAAGCCTTTACAAAAGGCCAGTTTGATTACTATGAAATTAACTGGACGATGGGTTCTGGAATGTTTACATACACATTTGAAATATTAAGTGGCAATGAAATCCATTACTATAACAGATGTGGTGTATCCAATACAAATATACCATACTACGCATTTGGCATTTCTCCAGGATTTCATACACCGAACTGGGCAAAAGGCGCAGTTATGTATCAGATATTTGTAGACAGGTTTAACAATGGTGACAGCTCCAATGACGTTGAAGACAGAGAATATATCTATATAGGACAGCCATGTCAGAAAGTTAAAGACTGGGAAGCCTGTCCAGAAGCGATGGATATTAGAAGATTTTATGGAGGAGACTTAAAAGGTGTAGAAGAAAAGCTTGATTATCTTCAGGACCTTGGCATTGAAGTAATATACTTTAATCCACTATTTGTTTCACCTTCAAATCATAAATATGATATACAGGACTACGACTATATAGATCCACATTATGGAGAGATAGTTGAAGACGGAGGAGAAAATCTTTCGGACTTTGAAAATGAGAATCTAAATGCTACAAAGTATAAAAAACGTGTAGGTGATTATGCAAACCTTGATGCAAGTAATGCGTTATTTGCAAGACTTGTAGATGAAATGCATAAGAGAGGAATGCGAGTAATACTTGATGGTGTATTTAATCACTGCGGGTCATTTAATAAGTGGCTTGACAGAGAAAGAATATATGAGGACCAGAAAGGATTTGAAAAAGGCGCATTTATAAGTGAAAATAGTCCATACAGAAAGTTCTTCCATTTCCACAGAGATACACACTGGCCATATAATACAGGCTATGATGGATGGTGGGGACATGATACACTTCCTAAACTTAATTATGAAAGTTCGCCAATGCTTGAGCAGTATATAATGGATATAGGAAAGAAATGGGTATCACCACCATATAATGTAGATGGATGGAGACTTGATGTTGCTGCTGACTTAGGTTACAGTAACGAATATAACCATATGTTTTGGAAGAGATTTAGAAAAGAAGTTAAATCAGTTCGTCCTGATGCGCTTATTCTTGCAGAGCATTATGGAGATCCTACAGAATGGCTTATGGGCGATGAGTGGGATGGAATAATGAACTACGATGCCTTTATGGAGCCAGTAACATGGTTTCTTACAGGTATGGAAAAACATAGCGATGAGTACAGACGTGACCTTTTAGGAAACGCAGATAACTTCGTAAATACAATGAATCACTTTATGGCAACAATGCTTACACCGTCACTTCAGGTGGCAATGAACGAGCTTTCAAATCATGACCACTCAAGATTCCTTACAAGGACAAATCACAAAGTGGGAAGAGTCGAGCACTTAGGGTCACAGGCTGCATCAGAAGATGTAAATCCTGCAGTATTTAGAGAAGCGGTTGTAATGCAGATGACATGGATAGGAGCACCTACAGTATATTATGGGGATGAGGCAGGCGTATGTGGCTTTACAGATCCAGATAATAGAAGGACATATCCATGGGGACATGAAGATGTGGACCTTATACAGTTCCACAAGGATATGATACGTATCCATAAAGAGAATACAAGTATAAAGACAGGATCAATAAAGATGCTTTCATGGCAGAAGAACCTTCTTGCATATGCAAGATTTGAAGGTGATGAGAAAATTGTTGTTATATTAAATAACGGCGACAGACTCCGTGAAGTAACAGTTCCAGTCTGGCCTGCTGAAATACCGATGGAAGGCTATATGGACCGACTAGTATATACATACGAGAATGGATATACAGTAGAACCAGATATATTTATAGTTGAAAAAGGTGAAGTGGTACTAAATATGGGATCACATTCAGCGGTAGTAATGAAATACAGAGTATAATTTAAAAAGCCGATACATAGTGAGAAAACTCATTATGTACCGGCTTTATTTATAATCTAAAAGCTATATTTCTTTAAAATAAATTATTTAGTTAAAACTTCGCATCCATCTTCTGTAATAAGTACCATATACTCAATCTGAGCTGAAAGCCCATCATCCATAGTATAAACTGTCCAGTCATTGTCCTCGTCAACAAAGAAGTCTTCAGAGCCTTCATTAATCATAGGTTCAATAGTAAACATCATACCTGGAACAAGGAGCATCTCACTTCCCTTTGGAGTAACATAACTTACAAAAGGTTCTTCATGGAACTCAAGACCGATTCCGTGTCCTCCTATATCTACAACTACAGAATATCCATTCTCTTTAGCATGAGTGTTAATAGCATCGGCAATATCTCCTAAGTGGTTCCAAGGTTTAGCCTGTGCAAGACCAAGTTCAACACATTCTTCTGTAATACGAACGATTTTCTCGGCTCTTTCTGAAACCTTACCAATCTTGAACATTCTTGATGCATCTGAAAAATATCCGTCAAGGATTGTAGAAACGTCTACATTGATAATATCTCCCTCTTCAAGAATACGATCAGGATCAGGAATACCGTGACATATCTCATTATTAATAGATGTGCAGACACTCTTAGGGAATCCCATGTAGTTAAGTGGTGCAGGAATACCGCCATTTTTAGTTGTAACATCATAAACAATCTTATCAATGTCTTCTGTTGTCATACCAGCGTGGATTTTTTCTGCAACTGTATCAAGAACTAAAGTGTTAAGCTTAGCACTTTCTTTGATCTTCTCAATCTGAGCAGGTGTCTTTATAATGTCGTGAGAAGGTACAATCTCACCATTAGCTGCATGAAGAGCAATCTTCTCGTCCATAAACATATGGCACTTTTTATACTTCTTTCCACTGCCACACCAGCATAAATCATTTCTTTCCATGAAAAACATCTCCTTTTAAAAATAATAATATTAAAGACTCATTATTGCAAAAATGAGTTATCGTTCACCCGGATATATTTTACCACATACAAAAGAAAAATACTATGAAATGGACACAAAAAAACCACCGTACCGGATAACCGGCACGGCAGTAATTAGTCAAAATATATTATGTAATTAGATTACATCATTTCTTCTGATATATCCAGGAGCATCTAATGGGGCAATAACTTCAGCTGAGTGAAGAACTTTAGCGCCTTTATCAACTACCTGATTTTCAAGGTGTACACCAGGTCCTATCATTGTTCTTGGAAGGAGAACACAGTTCTTAACAACTGCGCCATCACCAATAACACATCCACGTCCAATAACAGAGTTCTCTACATTACCTTCAATAATACATCCATTAGATACAACTGAGTTTACAACATGTGCACCATCGCTGTATTTTGTTGGACAAGAATCATTTGTTCTTGTGTAGATAGGCCACTCTTTGCTAAAGAGTTTAAGTGCTGTTGGATAGTGAATAAGTTCAATGTTAGCATCAAAGTAACTCTTGAAATCTGAAATTGTAGCAAAATATCCTGTATGTGATACACCACGAATATCAAGCTCATCAGCCATAGCATTAACTACCTGTGGAAGTGTGTACATTGAAGAAATCTCTTTTGCTTTATGAATAAGTTCGATAAAGAGTTCTTTCTTCATAATGTATGTATCCATAAAAATATTTTCAGCGTCTTCAAGACCACGGTTCTTCTCAATTGAAAGAACACCATTTTGACGGTTTAAGTTTAAAACATCACAGTTAAGGTGATGAGTCTTAGCGTTGTCAACTGTGTGGTAAAGAAGTGTAATATCAGCACCAGAATTAATATGTCTGTCAAGAAGGATAGAATAATTCTGTGTGAATACCATATAGTTAGGAGCGATTACAACATATGGATTAGACATCTTCTCGATACACTCAAGATTTTCGTAGAATGCTGCGATGTCTGTGTTGTAAATCTGGTTGTCAGAACTGTTGTCTGCGAAAAGAACACGAAGCTGTCCACTCTTAGAGTTAATGTTGTAATGACGACCTGTTCCAAGGTGCTCAACTAACGAACGTGGATTCTTTCTTGCGTAAACCTGAATTCTGTCAATACCACTATTTGTGAAGTTTGAAATAGCAAAATCGACTAATCTATATCTTCCAAGGAAAGAAAATGCTCCAAGTGTTCTGTATGACTGCATACCATCAATAAAAATATGGTTACCTGCAGGGTTAACAATACCAAAAGCTCTATTCATTTACTCTTCCCCCTTTACGTCTTCTGAAACTAATAAGATATTTTCACTGTCAGGGTCACCTACAACTGCGTTCTTTCCAATAACAACACCGTCGGCGATTAAAGCTCTGTTAACAACAGCGCCTTCCTGAACATGTACACCAGGCATAAGAACTGTATCATTAACAGTAGCTCCTGTATATACTTCAGATCCTGTAAATAATACAGAGTTATTAACGTCACCGTCAATAACACATCCCTGTGTAATAAAAGCGTGATCAATATCAGCATTTGGTCCTACATAATGAGGAAGTGTATATCCATCTTCTGTGTAGATCTTCCACTGATCATCGTTAAGATCAAGAGCATTATCTCTGTCAAGAAGATCCATGTTTGCTTCCCAAAGAGAATCAATTGTTCCAACATCTTTCCAGTATCCGCTGAATTTGTATGCGTAAAGATTCTTTTCGTTATTTAACATAGTTGGAATGATATCTTTACCAAAGTCATGGTTAGATTCATTGTTAGCCATGTCTGCAACGAGCATTTCTCTTAAAAGTTTCCAGTTGAAAATATAAATACCCATTGATGCAAGATTGCTCTTAGGTTCAGCTGGTTTTTCCTCAAATTCTACTATTCGTCCAGTTTCATTTGTATTCATGATACCAAAACGACTTGCTTCTTTCATAGGAACTTCGATTACTGCGATAGTTGCATCAGCATTCTGCTGTTTGTGATATGCAAGCATCTTAGCGTAATCCATCTTGTAAATATGGTCTCCTGAAAGAACAAGAACGTATTCAGGATCAAATGTATCGATAAAATCGATATTCTGAGAAATAGCATCTGCTGTTCCACGATAAACGTCAAGACCTGCGTCTGCTTTCTCACGAGGTGGAAGAACATAAACACCACTGTCCTGTGTGTCAAGTCCCCATCTTCTTCCTGCTGCTACATAACTGTTAAGTAAAATTGACTCGTACTGTGTAAGTACTCCAACTACTCCCACACCACTATTTGCGCAGTTACTAAGTGGAAAGTCTACAATACGATATTTTCCACCATATGAAACAGCTGGTTTAGCTACTTTATTTGTGAGCTCATGTAATCTTGAACCACGGCCACCAGCTAAAATCATTGCTAACATATTATTATGTTTCATAGTGTACCCTCACTTTCATAATACTTGTATATATTTTACAATTTTTTTCCATAAAAAACAATAGATTTATCGGAAAATAAAAATAAATATTTGGAAATTTTCACAAAATAAAATGTTGCACAAAAAAAATAACCGTTATGTGTGCAAAATTAAAAAAATAAGTTCAGACCTTGTTACATGGCTCGAAATAAGGTATATTTAGATTATTATGTGTAACTAGGCTTAAATGAATTTAAGCCAAATTTTTGGAACGAGGTGTAGCTATGTCGTATACGGCATTATATAGAAAATTCAGACCCAAAGCTTTTGAAGATGTTAAGGGACAGGATGCCATAGTAACAACGCTTAAGAATCAGATATCTGCAGATAGAATCGGTCATGCATATTTATTTTGCGGTACAAGAGGTACAGGTAAGACAACAGTTGCCAAGATATTTGCAAAGGCAGTAAACTGCTTAAATCCTGTAGATGGAAGTCCTTGTGGCGAATGTGAAATGTGCAGGGCAATTGAAGAAGGAAAAGTAATGAATGTTGTGGAAATTGATGCCGCTTCTAATAACGGTGTAGATAACATTCGTGAAATAAGGGAAGAAGTTTCATACAGACCAACAGAAGGTAAATATAAAGTATATATTATTGATGAGGCCCATATGCTTTCTCCAGGAGCTTTTAATGCACTTCTAAAGACACTTGAAGAGCCACCTGAATATGTAATCTTTATTCTTGCAACAACAGAGCTTCATAAGATACCTATAACAATTCTTTCAAGATGTCAGCAGTATCATTTTAAGAGAATCGGACTTGATGTTATTTCTGCAAGACTTAAGAATCTTATGGAAATAGAAGGTGTTGATGTTGAAGAGCGTGCCATTAAATATGTTGCAAAGGCAGCGGATGGATCAATGCGAGATGCTTTAAGTTTAATAGATCAGTGTATTGCATTTTATCTTGGAAAGAAACTTACATATGATAATGTAATAGAAGTGCTTGGAACAGTTGATACAGAAGTCTTTAGTAAGCTTCTTAGAAGTCTTATAAATATGGAGACAGATAAGGTGCTTGAAACAGTTGAAGAACTTACAATGACAGGCCGTGATTTATCGCAGATAACAGCCGATTTTATATGGTATTTAAGAAACTTGCTTCTGGCAAAAACATCTGATAATATAGAGGATGTGTTAGATGTATCAACAGAGAATTTAAGACAGCTTCAAGAGGAAGCTACGCTTATAAATATGGATACTCTTTTAAGATATATAAAGGATTTTTCAGAGCTTGCAGGAAGTATGAAATTTGCCACACAAAAGAGAGTATTATTTGAAGTTGCTCTTATTAAAGCATGTACACCGGCAATGGACAAAAGTGATGATGCCTTAGGCGAAAGATTAAGAGCTGTTGAGAAGAAACTTGAACAGACAGAAAATGAACTTAATGAACTTAAGGAAAAAGGTGTTATGGTCAAAAATGTTGCAAGAAATTATGACGAAGGTCAGGTTTCAAAAGAAGAAGTGGCAAGACCAAAGGCACCAGAAGCAATACCAGAAGATGTTAAGGAAGCGGTAAGAATATTCAAATCAGTAGCAGGGGAATGTTCCGGGCTTGTTATGGCAGCGCTTAAAGATGCAAGACCTACTTTAGGTGACAACGGACATTTAAAGCTTGTATTTGGCACTAAGTTCAAGGCGGAAAACTTTGTACGAGGCGGACATAAAGAAGAACTAGTTGCAAGATATGAAGAAAGACTTGGAAAACATATCGAGATAGATGTGGATCATGTGGCAGATGGCAGACAGTTTGAAGATACATTTTATGACATTTCAAAAGACATTAAAATAGATATAATCGAGGAGGATTAACAAATGGCAAAAAGAGGAGGATTTCCAGGTGGAGCAATGCCTGGTAATATGGCAAACCTTATGAAACAGGCGCAGAAGATGCAGCGTCAGATGGAAGAACAGCAAAAAGAAATCGAAGCTAAAGAATTCACAGCAACAGCTGGTGGAGAAGCAGTAGAAGTAACAGTATCAGGAAAAAGAGAAGTTTTAAAAGTTAAACTTGCTGAAGAAGTAGTAGATCCTGATGATATCGAGATGCTCGAAGACCTTATAGTTGCAGCAACAAACGAAGCACTTCGTAAAGTTAACGAAGCTACAGGCGCTGTTGTAAACAGCTTAACAGGAGGAATGGGCGGCGGCTTATTCTAAAAATACAGGGTCTTTAAGGCCCTTTTTTAAACTTATAATTTATAAGGCGTGTTAGGAGAAATTAATGGATTATTACAGCAATCAGATAAGCAGACTTATTGAGGAGTTTTCAAGACTTCCTGGAATTGGTCCAAAGTCTGCGCAAAGACTTGCCTTTCACGTTATAAATATGCCAAAAGATCAGGTCGAAAATCTTGCGAATGCTCTTACAGAAGCAAGAAACAATGTTAAGTACTGTAAAGAGTGCTGTACACTTACAGATCAGGATGTATGTCCTATATGCAGTGATTTAAAAAGAGATCATAAGACAATTATGGTTGTGGAAACACCAAGAGATTTGGCGGCATATGAAAAGACAGGCAAATATAATGGCGTATATCATGTCCTTCATGGAGCTATATCACCAATGCTTGGCATAGGTCCTAAAGATATAAGGTTAAAAGAACTTATAGAAAGACTTGAAGGAGATGTAGAGGAAGTTATTATTGCTACTAATTCAAGCCTTGAAGGTGAGACTACAGCAATGTATATAAGCAAGCTTATAAAACCAGTTGGAATTAAAGTAAGTCGAATTGCAAGTGGAGTACCTGTAGGTGGAGACCTTGAGTATATTGATGAGGTAACACTTCTTCGTGCGTTAGATGGAAGAACTGAGCTTTAATGGCTTGACCGTATGATGATTTGACGATATAATCACCGTAGGTATGCTTTAAAGTTTTTATTTAATGAGTTTTATATTCAGGAGGAGTTCTAATGAACAAATTAGAGTTAATGAAAACTGCCAACGAAGTACGTAAAGGTATTGTTAAGGCAGTTCACAGTGCAAAATCCGGACATCCAGGCGGATCACTTTCAGCAGCAGATATTTTCACATATCTTTATTTTGAAGAGTTAAATGTAGACCCTAAAGATCCTAAGAAAGCTGATCGTGACAGATTCGTTCTTTCTAAAGGACACACAGCACCAGGTTTATATTCAACACTCGCACAAAGAGGTTTCTTCCCAGTAGAAGATCTTACAACACTTCGTCACGTAGGATCATATCTTCAGGGACATCCAGATATGAAACATATCCCAGGAGTAGATATGTCTTCAGGATCACTTGGACAGGGAATCTCAGCAGCAGTTGGAATGGCTATTTCTGCAAAGATGTCAGGTGAAGATTACAGAGTATATACACTTTTAGGTGATGGAGAGATTCAGGAAGGTCAGGTTTGGGAAGCAACTATGCTTGCAGGTCATAAGAAACTTGATAATCTTGTAATTATCGTAGATAATAATAACCTTCAGATCGATGGAGCTATTGATGAAGTTAACTCACCATATCCAATCGACAAGAAATTTGAGGCATTTAACTGTCATGTAATTAATATTAACGGAAACGATTTTGACGAAATCGATGCAGCATTTAAAGAAGCTAAGACAGTTAAGGGAATGCCAACAGTAATCGTAGCAAAGACTCTTAAAGGTAAAGGCGTTTCATTTATGGAAGATAAAGCCGGATGGCATGGAAAAGCTCCAAATGATGAGGAGTTTGAAATTGCTATGAATGATTTAGAGAAAGCAGGTGAAGCATTATGTCAGAAATAAAGAAAATAGCTACAAGAGAATCTTATGGTAGTGCTTTAGCTGAACTTGGTAATGAATTTGATAATGTAGTAGTACTTGATGCTGACCTTGCAGGAGCAACAAAGACATCAGTATTTAAAGCAGCTCATCCTGAAAGATTTATAGATTGCGGTATCGCAGAAGGAAATATGATGGGAGTAGCAGCAGGACTTGCAACAACAGGAAAAGTTCCATTTGCAAGCTCATTTGCTATGTTCGCAGCAGGACGTGCTTTTGAGCAGGTTCGTAACTCTATAGGATACCCACACCTTAACGTAAAAATTGGTGCAACACATGCAGGAATCTCTGTTGGAGAAGATGGTGCAACACACCAGTGTAATGAAGATATTGCACTTATGCGTACAATTCCTGGAATGGTTATTTTAAACCCATCAGATGACGTAGAAGCAAGAGCAGCAGTTCGTGCAGCATACGATCACGTAGGACCTGTATATATGCGTTTTGGAAGACTTGCAGTTCCAGTTATTAATGATAACGAGGATTACAAGTTTGAACTTGGAAAAGGTATTGTACTTCGCGAAGGTAAAGACCTTACAATTGTAGCAACAGGACTTCCTGTAGCTAACTGTCTTGAAGCAGCAGATATGCTTGCAAAAGACGGAATTGATGCAAAAGTAATCAATATCCATACAATTAAACCAATAGATGAAGATCTTCTTGTTGCAGCAGCAAAAGAAACAGGAAGAGTTATAACAGTAGAAGAACATTCAGTAATCGGTGGACTTGGAAGTGCTGTATGCGACGTGCTTGCAGACAAAGCACCAGTTAGAGTATCAAAGATTGGTATCAATGATACATACGGAGAATCAGGCCCAGCAACTGAACTTATAGTAAAATATGGTCTTGATGCCAACGGCATTTACAACCAGATTAAAGCTGTACTGTAATTATAGAATAATAATTAAACTTTGCATATGTACTGCAAAGTGGTCAAAAAAAGTCCATCAAATTTACATATGTAACTTCGATGGGCTTTTTTGCATATAACAGGACAAGAGGAAGTTTTATGACAGGAAAAAATAAGCCATATTTAAGACTTGTGCGCGGTCCGGAGGTTGATGAACTAAGAAGAGAAGCAAGGCAAATGAAGAAGGAGCGATACGAAAAGATTTTAGTAAGAGCTTCAATTGTTCTGTTTCTCATTTTAGGGATTTATATGATAATGTCACGTATTACATTTACAAAAACCCTTACAACAATGAAGTTTAAGGAGGAAACATCGGACTCTAATCGTTATGCACAGTTTGGCAAAGGAATAGTAAGATACAATAGAGACGGTGTTGTATATCTTAACAGGCATAATAAAGAGCAGTGGATATATCCATGCCAGATAAAACAGCCAATAATAGATGTAAATGAGAAATGTTTTGCCGTAGCTGACTGCGGTGGCAACTCTATACTCGTATTTACTAAAGATGGAATAAAAGGTGAAATAAAGACTACACTTCCAATAGAGAAGATATCAGTATCTGATCAGGGAATTGTTGGTGTTATACTTAAAAATGAAGATTCACCGAGTATTATCTTATATGATGCAACTGGAAATGTTCTTGTAGAACATCAGATATCTATAAGCAGAATTGGATATCCGGTAGCTCTTGAAATGTCACCAGATGGAACAAAACTTGCAGTATCACATGTAATGATTGATAATGGAGTTAAGAAATCCAATATTATTTTCTATGACTACGGGAAAACCGGAAAAAACAAAGCAGATAATGTAGTAAGAAAAGATACATTTGATGATGAGATAATACCAGAAATATTTTACATGAATGGTGGTAAAGCCATTGCAGTTGGAGATTCGTCTTTGATTGTGTATGATACGAAAGGCACAATTGAAAAGAAAAAACAGGTAACACTTGACTGTGAAATCAAAAACGTAGTCCACACAAGAAACTATGTGGCACTTATCCTTCTAAACAGCACAAAATCTGGTTATGAGGCAAGAATGTACAATAAGGATGGAACAGAAGTTACAAAAACAGAATTTATCGGTGAATACAGTAATATAAAGATCGCGGGTAATGAAATTATAATGACATCAGGCAAAAACTGTCTTATAATTCGCAAAAATGGAAAAATCAAATTCCAGGGAGAAATGGATGATGATATTCTCGAAATTGTACCGGCAGTAGGGCCAAACCGCTATCTTGTAATGACAAAGAATGAACTTAGCAGCGTATTTCTTATAAAATAGAAAAAATTAGGGGGACATAATGAACTGGTTACTAATAGCAGTACTATTATTATTTATCATATTAGCGATAATAGGTGGAGTAAAAGGTTTTTTGAAAATAGGGCTCTCCTTGGGCTCGATTATAATAAGTGCAATACTTATGGTAATGGTAAGTCCGTATGTAACCTCGCTTATTATGGACAAGACACCGGTATATGGAATGATAAAAGATGCATTTATAGAAAACTTTATTCCTGAGGTGTCAGCAGAGGAACTTGCCAAATTAGATCTTACAGGCACACCTCTTGAAGGATATACTTTTAAAGATTTAGATGGGATGACAAAGCTTGACTTCGAAAAAACAGGTATGACAACACAGATGCTTATTAATCTTATAGGCGAAATACCTAAGGAAATTCAGAAAGAAAAAATAGAGAAATCTATACTCCCAGAAACAATAAAGAAAAATATTATGGAAAAGAATGTGCCAGAAACATATGAAAAATGGGGCGTAAAAAGTTTTCCTGAATATGTTGCAGCATATGTATCAAGAATGATAGTAACACTTATATCATTTGCAATTACTTTTGTAATAGTATGTATTCTTATGAAAGCACTGTCAGCAATAGTTGAAGTGATTGATATAATACCAGTAATAGGCTGGCTTAATCATGTGACGGGAATATTTGCAGGATTATTTATGGCACTTTTAATTGTATGGCTTATATTTATAGGAATAACAGTACTTGCCACATTAAATGCTGGTGGAGGTCTCCTTGCTATGATACAGGCAAGTCCATTTTTAACAATGCTTTATGAAAAAAATATTATACTTCAAAAATTGTTAATGTTTTGATGAAAAATGATATTAATTTTTCAAAATATATTGACAAGAACAGAAAACTATGGTATTCTGTAAAAGTTGTTACGGACGTAACACTTTTGGGGGATTAGCTCAGTTGGGAGAGCGCCTGCCTTGCAAGCAGGAGGTCACGAGTTCGAATCTCGTATTCTCCACTTAACCCAATATTCCTCGATAGCTCAGTGGCAGAGCATTCGGCTGTTAACCGAAGGGTCGTTGGTTCGAACCCAACTCGGGGAGCTTAAAATCCTGTAAGATTTTCTTGCAGGATTTTTTTTGCGCCTAAAAATGTAGCAAAGAAAGCATATATTACACTTTAATTCGATAACGCTTTGATGTATAATAGTGAAATAAGTATTTCCGTATGGGGAAAGGGATGATATCATATGCAAAAGAACAAAAAGAAAGAAAGAGAAGTATTTGGGACGAGATTAGGATTTGTAATAGCCTGTATAGGATCAGCAGTAGGTATGGGAAATATATGGATGTTCCCTTACAGAACTGGAGCACTTGGCGGAGCTGCATTTCTTATTCCATATTTTATTTTCGTAATACTTCTTGGATTTACCGGAGTTATTGGAGAGATGGCTTTTGGTAGAAGTATGGAGACAGGACCACTTGGCGCTTTTGAAAGAGCAATGGAACTGCGATTTGGTAAAAAAGGAAAAGTTCCAGGAAAAGTTATAGGAATGATACCTGTAATTGGTTCACTTGGAATTGGAATTGGTTATTCGGTGGTCGTAGGATGGTTTATTAAATATTTAATAAGCGCATTTACAGGTCAGCTTGTAAAGATAGATGACATGGGATCCTATTTTGGAAACCTTGCTGTAGATTTTGGATCAGTACCTTGGCATATGATAGGACTTGCCCTTACATTTGGAATAATGCTTCTTGGTGTAAATAAAGGAATCGAAAAAATGAATAAGGTAATGATGCCTGTGTTTTTTGTATTCTTTATATTATTATTTGTAAGAGTATGTACACTTCCAGGAGCAATGGAAGGATACAAATATCTTTTTGTACCTAAATGGGAGCAGCTTGGTAATGTGAAGACATGGGTATATGCCCTTGGACAGGCATTTTTCTCACTTTCACTTGCAGGATCAGGAACAATCGTATATGGAAGTTATTTAAGAAAAGATGTAAACATCGTACAGTGTGCAAAGAATGTTGCTTTCTTTGATACATGTGCAGCACTTCTTGCAGGCGTTGTAGTAATCCCTGCAGTATTTGCATTTGGTCTTGATGTAGCAGCAGGACCACCACTTATGTTTATAACACTTCCAGCAGTATTTCAGAAAATGCCGCTTGGGTGGTTATTCGCAATTATCTTCTTTATTGCAGTACTATTTGCAGCACTTACATCACATGTAAATCTCTTTGAAACACCAATCGAAGCAATTCAGCAGCAGTTTGGATTTGGAAGAGGAATATCAGTTGCAATAGTGGCATTTATAGCAGCGGCAGTTGGAGTATTTATTGAAAGCGGAGACTCAGTAGGCGCATGGATGGATGCAGTGTCAATCTACATTATTCCACTTGGAGCACTACTTGCAGCAATAATGTTCTTCTGGGTATGCCCAAAAGGATACGCAAGAACACAGGTAGAACTTGGCGCAAAGAAAAAACTTGGAAAATGGTTTGAACCAGTGACAAAATATGTGTTTGTTGGGATAACACTGGTGGTGTATGTGCTTGGGATTTTCTTTGGCGGTATAGGATAACAAGATATATATAGTATAAATAAAATACAAAGAAAATAAGACGCAGATGCATATGCCCCTTCGGTCAATCTGAATTCCCTAGGGACATATGCATCTGCTTTTTATTTCAATAGATTTAGTTATATTAATATAGAGAATATTTAATGCCAAAGAAAAGCATCCATTGGAAAGCATGGAGGTGAAATAGGTTTTGTTTTACTGGAATCTATTTGTATATGTATATTGCAGAGGGCATGACGGTGAGGAATTCAGGTTGACGAAGACGGCATGCCCTCTGCGATTTACTTCTATAGTCCATTATAATAAGACAAGCAGAGCGTTGACAAAGATGGCATGCCCTCTGCGATATTTACATCCAAAGTTATTCTGTAAAAAAATAAAACTTTTTTCAAAAAAAGTATTGCATTCCCCCACCTCTTATGCTATTATAATATTCGTCGTCGCAACACAGTAACGACACAATAAAATATGGCTCCTTGGTCAAGCGGTTAAGACATCGCCCTTTCACGGCGGTAACACGAGTTCGATTCTCGTAGGAGTCATTATGGCGCAGTAGCCAAGTGGTAAGGCGTGGGTCTGCAACACCCTGATCATCGGTTCAAATCCGATCTGTGCCTTCTAAGCTCTGAATCCTTTTTGGACTCAGAGCTTTTTTGCATTTAGTTCTAATTTCTAGCATGCCGAAGGCATAGCTAGAAATTTTAGAACTAAAGCACGCAAGGTGCTCCCGTAAGTCAGAGCCGTAGGCGATAGACGAACGGCTGAGCACTACTGCGAAATGGACGGTTGGAAGCCAAAGGCTTAGAAGAAATTTTAGTGCTTAAGCACGCAAGGCTCTCCTAAGAAGCGGAGTCGAAGACGAACGCTGATTAGCTGAGAGCTACTGCGCATTTAGTTCGAGCAAAAGGTTTGTAAGAAATTTTAGAACTAAAGCATGCAAGGCTTAACAAGAAAGTTGAGGACATTTACTTGAGAATAGATTATACTGTAAAGAACGATGAAGCTACAATAGTTAGATGTTACGGTGTTTCGGGAGAGATTATTCTTCCTGATTTTATAGAAGAATATAAAGTTGTATCGGTTGCTCCTTACTGTTTTTCAGATAGAAAGAGAAAAGAGGATGAGGGTGTATTAACTGCTGTTGTTAAGGATCATGACCTTGATACTGGAGATGGGGAGCTTCTTGCAGGAAGCCTTGTGGAGAGTGTTAGTTTCCCTGATACGGTTGAGAAGATTGGTAATTATATTTTTTATGGATGTAAGTCACTTACAAAGCTGGAGTTTTCTGACAAACTTAAAGATATTGGAAGTGGTGCGTTTACTGGTTGTGGAAGTATAAACAGACTAAATGTACGACTTGTGCATGATAATAAAACATGTGTTAAGGAGATTTTAGGAGATCTCTGGCAGAGCATAGATGTAACTTTTACAGATGTTAAGACAGGGGAAAAGTCGGAGCTTTTATTCCCGGAGCATTATGAGGAAGCGGTTGAAAATACACCTGCACGAATACTGTATACACAGCATCATGGTTCTGGTAATGACTACAGACAATGTTTTTACAACAGGGAAATTGACTATTTTAAATATGACAGCCTTTTTATAGTTGCAAAGGCAAGAGATAATATTGAGCAGTTAGAAGAACTTGTTTTTAAGAGATTATCAACGCCTGTTAATATGACGGAGAAACATAAAGAGGAATATGTTGATTTTATAAAAGAAAATTTTGAAAAGATAATACCGGATATTGTTGAAAAGGATAAGACGATGTGGATAAATCTTTTTAAAGAGTTAAATGCGTGGACAGATGAGATGTTAAACCTTGCAGCGGATGAGGCTGTAAGATACGGAAGAACTGAAATCTTAAGCATGGTTATGGATGAAAAGAGTAAGAAAGCTCCTGTTAAGAAGAAAAGATATGCCCTTTAAGATTTATATTTTAAGATCTGCAGGATGTTTTAAAGAGGCATAAAGAGGTTTAAAAATATGGATAATAATAAAGAGCTGGCAGAATATCTTGACGGCA
>SAMEA104404100__coassemble_322_pt1 | contig 55867 bp, 45 predicted proteins | sample SAMEA104404100__metabat2_high_PE_088 | metagenome-assembled genome bin SAMEA104404100 (sample SAMEA104404100) | Balaenoptera acutorostrata
CGCGACCCCGACCTTGGCAAGGTCGTACTCTACCAGCTGAGCCACTATCGCATTTAAATATTTTATTTTACAAGATACTAGTTAAACCAATATCTAAGAGCGATAGACGGGGTTCGAACCCGCGACCCCGACCTTGGCAAGGTCGTACTCTACCAGCTGAGCCACTATCGCATTGATTTTCGTTCATCAGAACAATATCTACTATACACCAGTAATATAATTATGTCAACACTTTTTTCAAGTTTTATTCTTTGTATAAAAAATATCTTTATTATATATTTTTTGTGCAATAAGAAATCCGGGGTATAAAGCCCCGGATTTCTATTATTTTAAGCTCTAACTTATTAACTACTCAGCGTCTTCTACTACTGCTCTTGCAAGTCCAAGTTCTTCCATCTGTTTATCATCAACAAGACCTGGTGCCTGTGTCATAAGACAAGAAGCATCTTTAATCTTAGGGAATGCCATAACGTCACGGATACTGTCTTCTTTAGCCATAAGCATAACAAGACGGTCAAGACCATAAGCAAGTCCTGCGTGTGGTGGTACTCCGTATTTGAATGCATCAAGAAGGAATCCGAACTGCTCGTAAGCCTGCTCTTTTGTAAATCCAAGAACTTCGAACATCTTCTCCTGAATATCATTCTGGTGAATTCTTATACTTCCTCCACCGATTTCGTTACCATTAAGTACGATATCGTATGCCTTAGCACGTACTTCACCTGGTTTTGTATCAATAAGATCTAAATCTTCTTCCATTGGCATTGTAAATGGGTGGTGCATTGCAAGGTATCTTCCCTGCTCGTCGCTCCACTCAAGAAGTGGGAATTCTGTAATCCATACGAAGTTGTATTCGTTTTTATCAAGAATATCCATCTGTTTAGCAATTTCAAGACGAAGTGCTCCAAGAACATCCCATACAACTTTATTCTTATCTGCTGCAAAGAGAAGTAAGTCTCCCTTTTGTCCATCCATAGCTTTAATAAGGCTGTCTCTCTGGTCATCTGTCATGAATTTAGCAAATGAAGATTTAATCTCTCCATCTTCATGAATAGCGATGTAAGCAAGACCTTTAGCGCCATATCCTTTAGCGAAATCAACAAGTTTGTCAATTTTCTTTCTTGGCATGCTTCCATTACCTTTAGCATTAATACCACGAACTGTTCCGCCATTTTCAATAGCACCTTTAAATACTACGAAATCAAAGTCTTTAACTGTTTCTGTAACATCAACAAGTTCCATACCAAAACGAAGGTCTGGTTTGTCTGATCCAAAACGGTTCATAGCTTCTTTCCATGTCATTCTTCTAATTGGAAGTGTAACATCTACATCTAAAACTTCTTTGAAAAGTTTAGCAAGAAGTCTTTCATTAACATCGATAACATCATCAACATCAACAAATGAAAGTTCCATATCGATCTGAGTAAACTCTGGCTGTCTGTCAGCACGAAGGTCCTCATCACGGAAACATTTAGCAATCTGGAAGTAACGGTCATATCCTGAGCACATTAAAAGCTGTTTGAAAAGCTGTGGTGACTGTGGAAGTCCGTAAAATTCACCTGGATGGATACGGCTAGGTACAAGATAATCTCTAGCTCCTTCTGGTGTACTCTTTCCAAGGATTGGTGTCTCTATTTCTAAAAATCCTTCTTCAGTTAAAAATGCACGAGTAAGTGTTGCAACTTTACTTCTCATCATAAGATTTCTCTGAAGGTCAGGTCTTCTAAGATCAAGGTAACGATATTTAAGTCTTAACTCTTCTTTTGTTTTAGAATTTTCTTCAATTGGGAATGGTGGTGTCTCTGATTCTGATAAAATACGAAGCTGCTCAGCGATGATTTCAATATCACCTGTTGCAAGATTTTCATTTACAGCACCACTTCTTGCTGCTACTGTACCTTCTACGGCAATAACAAACTCACTTCTTAAGTGAGAAGCTTTCTCGATAAGTTCTTGTTTATCTTCACCTTCAAAGATAATCTGTAAAAGTCCAGAACGGTCTCTTAAGTCAACAAAGACGATACCACCTTTGTTACGATTTTTCTGTACCCATCCCATTACTGTTACTTTCTCGCCAATATTTGCTGCAGAAAGTTCAGTACAGCGATGTGTTCTTTTTAAACCTTTCATTGATTCAGCCATTTTTATATCCTCTTTCCTTTAGTCCATGTAGCAGTCTACAATCTCTTCATACCCCTGAGACATAAGCTGTTCTTTCTGGAATTTTTTATTTTTCTTCATATTGACTATCATTACCTGCATTCCGGATTCTCTTTCAGCTTTTGCAGCTTCAAGAACTTTTAATATACCTTCTGCATCCATTTTTTTGTCAATAAGATATGCTTTTTTAGTTTTTGCTGTTGGAACTTTATATCCTCTTTCAAGAAGAAGCATTACAATACGCTCAAATCCAATTGAGAATCCTACAGCTGGTGTTTTCTGACCTGTAAATTTACCGATCATTTCATCGTAGCGTCCACCGCCACCTACTGATCCACCGAACTCATCCATTGAAATTTCAAAGATTGTTCCTGTGTAGTAAGACATTCCTCTAACTAAAGTTGGATCGAAGCTTAACTTAAAATCAGCTGTTTTTCCAGCATCAACACATTTAATAATCATTTCAAGTGAATCTGCCGCATCATCTGGTAAGAAACCTTCAAGTTTCTCTTTACAATATCTAATTCCTTCTATATCATTTGTAATTTCTTCAAACATCTGAAGATATTTATCAACTGATTCTTTGGCATATCCTGATTCTTCTAATTCATTTCTAACTCCGTCAAGACCGATTTTATCCATCTTATCAAGAGTAATAAATACATTCTCATAATCTTCTTCTGCAAATCCACTATATGCTGCCATTGCTTTTAAGAATCTTCTATCATTAATTCTAATTGTAAAATTCTTAAAATCGAGTTTTCCAAGAAGTGTTGATGTTGCAAGTATAAGTTCAATCTCAGCTAAGTTTGATGGCTCACCTAAAATATCGATATCACACTGCATAAACTGACGAAAACGACCTCTTTGTGGTCTGTCTGCACGCCATACATTTCCCATCTGAAGTGCCTTAAATGGTGAAGGAAGTTCGTTTGCATTATTTGAATAATATCTTGAAAGTGGAACTGTAAGGTCGTAGCGAAGTCCACCATCTACAACATCCATCTCTTCTTTAGCTGTTTCTAATTTTAATTTCTCTCCACGCTTAAGAATCTTAAAGATAAGTTTTTCATTATCTCCTCCCTGTTTGCTGCAGAGATTTTCTATATGTTCAACGCATGGTGTCTCAATTGATGAGAATCCAAAAGATCTATATGTATCCTTAATAAGCCCGATAACATAATCTCGTATTTCCATTTCTTCGGGCATCATGTCTTTCATTCCTGTAACAGGCTTTCTTTTTAACGCCATAAAACTTCTCCTTTTCTATCTATCATTTCATCGATACGCTCGATATATTCCATAATATCTTTAACGTTCTCAATTCTTACGATATTACTAAGCTTTCCATTAGCCATAATTTCTTTATCTGGAAGCACAACTTTAGTACAAGAGCCTGCTCCTGTTGCTATAATAGTCTGTTTTTCTTCCATAATAAGTATATTGTATATTCCGGCTTTGTCAACCTCTGCATATCCAACATTTTCAAAATTTCCTGCAATATTTTTCTGTCTGTACAGATAATATGGTTTTAAGCCCATATTTTTTGCTGTTTTTGCCGCATCATCCACCATTTTAGTGATACATGAATTCATATCAACTTCATAATTTTCTTGATTAAGCCTTGCTGTTCTTTTAATTGCAAGAGCATGAACTGTAAGACTATCCGGATGAAGTTTCTCTATTTTAGATAAAGTATCTAGCATATCACTTTCATCTTCTTTTGGAAGACCGGCAATAAGATCCATATTTATATTATCAAATCCAAGTTCTCTTGCCATTTCAAAAACTTTATATATATCTTCAACTGTATGTTTTCTTCCTACTATGTCAAGTGTCTTTTGCTGCATAGTCTGTGGATTTATTGAAATTCTTGTAACCGGATATGAAGAAATAACTTCGAGCTTTTCTTTTGTAATACTGTCAGGGCGACCTGCCTCAACAGTAAACTCTTTAAGATCATCAAAAGAAAACTCATCTTTCACCAGAAAAAGAAGCTTATCTAACTGCTTTGCGCTTAAAGTAGTTGGTGTTCCACCACCAATATAGATAGTATTTAGTTTCTTATGTTTCATATTTCTTGCCACAGCTGTAATTTCTTTACAGAGTGCTTCAAGATACATATCCATCTTATCTTCCCATAATGCTATTGGTGAAGATGAAAATGAACAGTATGAGCATATACTTGGGCAAAATGGAATACCTATATAAAGGCTATATCCATCTTTATAGTCAAGCTTGCTTAAAAGATGTTTTTCTCTTTTTGCTATATCTATTCCAAGTGATATTTTCTCTTCACTTACAAAATGTTCATCTCTTAAAAAAGCAGCAACTTCATCTTCAGTACATCCTGCTTCCATCTTCTGCATTACAAGCTTTGTTGGGCGAACTCCCGTTAAAGTTCCCCACGCAAGTGTTCGTCCTGTTTCTTCTTTTAATATTTCATATATTCTCTTTGTCACATATGCTTTCTTCTCTTGCCTTGTACCACATAATGTAACCTCATCTTTATCAATGGAAAAGCAAGAACCATCTCCTCTTTTAAGTTTAACGAGTGATTCTTGCTCTTCATCCACTTTCTGCTTTACTTCTTCGTTCGGCCAAAAAGCTTTTGTTATATGATAAAGATTATACGTATACAATGTATCATTACTTATTATTTCTATCATAAATTCTGCTTTCTATTATTTATACGAAAGGATTATATTTCTTTTCGTATTCTATTGTTGTTGTATCCATATGTCCTGGATATACTTTTGTTTCATCAGGAAGTATAAAAAGCTTATCTCTAAGGCTTCTTACAAGTTCACCACCGCTGCCTGTTGGAAGATCTGATCTTCCAACTGATCTTTGAAAAAGTGTATCTCCTGAAAATAATACCTTCTCATTTTCTTCAAAGTAACAGCATCCACCCTTTGTATGACCTGGTGTATGAATAACTTTGAAATTAAGTCCTGCAATTGTTAATACTTCATTATCTCTTAATCCATTAACCTTACCACCAAAAGCGTAGTTAAGTCCAAAATATGTTGAAGCATTAACCGAAGGATCTTTTAACATATCAGCCTCATCTTCATAAATATATACTGGAACATCATGATTATTAATCATTCCATCAAGTCCCATAATATGATCAAAATGTCCATGTGTTAAAAGTATTCCTTTTAGTGAATATCCGTTATCCTTAATATAGTTCTCCATAACTTCTGAATATGAACCTATATCAATAATTACACATTCCTTTGTATCTGTATTTGTTACAACATAACTGTTAGTTGATGCCATACCAAGAATAAATCTTTTTACTATCATAAATTTTAACCTGCCGTTCTAACAACATCCCTTACGCCTTCAATCTGGCGGAGTTTCTTAATTATCATACTAAGTTCACATTTGTCATGAACAATAAATCCGACTTCAAAGATAGCAATATTTTTCTTGCTTGTTCTTACATTTAATGTCTTCATCTCAATCTTACACTCAGTAAACACTTTTGTTATATCCATAAGAAGAGCTGGTCTGTCATCTGCATATAGAACTATATCTGCAAGATACTGTCCACCATTTCCATTCGCAACTGAATCTTCCCACTCAACTTCAATAAGTCTTTCTCTTTCTGCAGCCGAAAGATTAAGAACATTAACACAGTCAGTTCTATGAATTGTCATGCCACGACCTCTTGTAACAAACCCTACAATCTCGTCCCCAGGTACCGGATTACAGCATCTTGAGAAATGTACAGCCATATCGCTAATACCCTTAACAATAACACCACTCTTTGATTTAGCAATATGTACCGGCTCTCTATTCTTAGATGCCATCTGCTCGAGAATAACTTCGTCAGTAATCTCTTTTTTGTGGTCTTTATTATATTCCTCTACTATACGGTTTACCACCTGGCCTTCTTTAAGACCTCCGTGACCTATAGCTGCAAGAACTGATTCCCAGTCATTAAATCCATATTTCTTCTGAACTATCTGCATATATTTAGGCTTCATAACTTCTGACATAACAACTGTCTTAGCTTTACAGTAAGCCTGAATCATTTCTTTACCACGAACTATATTCTCTTCTTTAAATTGTTTCTTAAACCACTGATTAATCTTGTTCTTAGCCTGTGTACTCTTAACATTGTTAAGCCAGTCACGACTTGGTCCTGCAGAATTTTGTGAAGTAAGAATTTCAATTCTATCTCCATTTTGAATCTTGTAAGCTATATCTACAAGTTTACCATTAACTCGTGCTCCTACCATCTTGTTACCTACAGCACTATGAACTGCGTAGGCAAAGTCTACTGGTGTTGAACCATTTGGAAGATTCTTAACATCACCATTAGGAGTAAAGCAGTAAACATCTTCCTGGAAAAGATCTAGGTCACCTTTTAAAAGATTTAAAAATTCCTTATTATCTGACATGTCTTTCTGCCATTCTAGAATCTGACGAAGCCAGCTAAGTTTCTCTTCCTCACGTGTCTTAACACTCTTAGTTGAATCACCTGTCTCTTTATATTTCCAGTGAGCTGCAATACCATACTCTGCAGTCTTATGCATCTCTTCTGTACGTATCTGTATTTCAAAAGGCTGTCCTGTAGGACCCATAAGTGTTGTATGAAGAGACTGATACATATTTGCCTTAGGCATTGCTATATAATCTTTAAATCTTCCAGGAACAGGAGTATACATCTCATGAATAACTCCAAGTGCTGCATAACAGTCCTTTACAGAATCAACAATAATTCTGACTGCGAAAATATCATATATCTGATCAAGAGTCTTGTTCTGGTTAACCATCTTCTTATAAATACTAAATAAATGCTTAACACGTCCATAAACTTTACAGTCTATGTCTGAATTCTTCATATGTTTAGAAACTTCAGCTACAATCATCTGAACAAACTCTTCACGTTTTGTCTTTCTTTCATTAAGGTCATTAACAAGTTTATAATATACGTCAGGGCTATAATATTTTAATGAAAGGTCATCAAGCTCTGTTTTAATCTTAGAGATACCAAGTCTTTGTGCTATAGGAGCATAAATATCCATAGTCTCTCTTGCTTTCTCTTTCTGCTTTGCCTCTGTCATAAACTCAAGAGTACGCATGTTGTGAAGACGGTCAGCAAGTTTAATAATAATAACTCGAATATCCTTTGCCATAGCAAGAAACATCTTTCTTAAATTCTCTGCCTGAACTTCTAATTTGTCCTGTGAATAAGAAAGCCTGCCAAGTTTTGTAACTCCGTCAACAAGAAGCGCAACCTCATCTGAAAACTCTCTTGATACATCTTCAAGGGTCATAGTTGTATCTTCTACAGTATCATGAAGCATACCCGCAACAATTGTTTCTTTATCCATCTCTAAGTTAGCAAGAATTATTCCAACCCATAAAGGATGTATTATATAAGGTTCACCTGATTTTCTAAGCTGATCTTTATGAGCTTCTCTGCCAAGGTTATACGCTTTTTCAATAAGAGAAACATCTGCATTAGGATGATACTTTCTAACCCTGTTAATAAGGGCATCGTACAACTCCTCAGGATTCTGATAATCTTCAGGTGCCTTAACCGCATGTCCGTCTACCATCTCAAGATTTTTATTTAATAATTCATATTCCTTTGTTCCAGCCATATAAATCCGCCCTCTTTTCCTTACTTATATAGAATATAGTATACCATTTTGTGTCAATATTTTCAAAGGTTTTAAGTTCGTTAACACGTGAAGGTTTTACTTATAATCTTTTATTACAAGCTGAACAGATCTAAATCCATTAAATTCATTAATATCCGGATAAAACATAATAGCTATATTTGATCTGCCTTCTATATCTTTCGCAAATTCTTCAGCATCTCCAAAGTATACTGCATCTATAGCATCACCTTTTGAATCTTTTAATCTTAACTTGGCAACATTTTTATTTCTCCCAACAACTTTTAAGCTTAAAACAGTAATGTTCTTCTCTGCAAATAAAGCCCTTATATTCCCATTACCACACGGCTCAAGTTTATCAAATTCTTCTATAAGATTTTCAGATATATATCCAAATGGAAGTGTCATATCAAAATGAATCTTCTCAATAAAATCTTCATCTGTAAGTTCACACTTTTCATTTATTATTTTTCTAAAAACATCTACATTCTCTTCTTTTAAAGATAGTCCTGCAGCCATTTTATGTCCGCCGAATTTCACAAATAAATCTTTGCATTTATTCATTTCTTCAAACATATTATAAGTATCTATAGAACGACCTGACCCCTTAACAAATTCTTCTCCTTTTGTTAAAACAAAAGTAGGACGATAATATCTTTCTCTTATTCTGCCGGCTATTATTCCCGCAATACTTTCATGACAGTCCGGAAGATAAACAACCATTACCTTATCATTTTTCATGGATGATAACTCTATTTCATCAACAGCTGCTTCAACCCATTGTTCAGTCATATCTTTTCTTACATTATTTAAATCAACAAGTTCTTCCGCAAGATTATATGCTGTCATCTCATCTTTTGCACACAAAAGCGCAAGGGCTTTCTTAGCTGTCTCAAGTCGTCCTGAAGCGTTAATGCATGGTCCTATAACAAATCCTATATGATACGGCGACAAATTATCAACCGGAACCTTTGTAAGTTCCATAAGTGCTTTAAGGCCTTCATTTGAAGTATTTGCTATCCTTTTTAAGCCTTCTTTTACAAATATTCTGTTCTCATCTACAAGTTGCATTACATCGGTAACTGTAGCAATAGCAACATTTTCAAGAAGATAATGCATTTCGGATGAATCTCTTCCAAATGCTTCATATAATGCTTCTATTAATTTATACGAAACTGCCGCACCGCATATCCCTTTAAATGGATATGTGCAATCTTTTCTTTGTATATCAAGAACGGCATCTGCAGGTGGTAGAATATATTTTATTTCTCCATCTTCCTCTGTAAACGGTACTTCGTGATGATCTGTTACTATAACAGACATTCCCATATCTTTTGCATACATAATCTCATCAAAAGCTGCAATACCGTTGTCACATGTTATTATAGTATTTATTCCATCTTTTAATGCTTTATCTATAAGATTTATATTAAGACCATAACCATCTTTTATTCTATCAGGTATATCACCGTCAACAACGCCTCCAAGACCTTCTATTCCTTTTAAAAGTATATATGTGGCATTAACTCCGTCACTGTCATAATCTCCAAGAATACGTATTTTTTCTTTGTTCTCTATCTTTTCTTTTATAACATCAAGTGCTTTATCCATATCTTTAATAAGCATTCCGTCATAGAGATCATCAAGTGTTCCATTTAAATACTTATCTATATCTTCACTTTCTATAACATCCCTGTTTCTTATAAGTCTTGCAAGAACTGGTGATATATTAAATTTTTGTGCTATGGCATTAAAGTCCGCTCTTTTTGCCATCTGATACCAGGCCTTCATACACGTCCTCCCAAATACTTTTCTTCTGTAATCTAATAAATTTCATAAGTATATTTTAGCTTTATTAAAACATGCTGTCAATAAAATACAAAACCCGGCATGACTAAACATGCCGGGCAAAATTATTTTAATTATTTATTTGTACCAATTTTCTTTTTCATTACATACCACATAGCACCTGTAATACATACAGATGAGTAAGCACCACAGATAATACCTACCATAAGTGGAAGTGCAAACTCTTTAATTGAACTTACACCCATAATAAAAAGAATTGCAACCATTACAAATGTTGTAAGTGATGTATAAACGCTTCGTGTAAGTGTACGTGTAATACATCTATTTACAAGAACTGAAAGATCCTCTTTTGAGCTCTTAGTTTTAAGTTCTTCACGGATACGGTCAAATATAACAATTGTTGCGTTGATTGAATAACCAACAATCGTAAGCATACAAGCAATAAATGTATTACCTACAGATACTCTTGCAACTACATAGAATGTAAGGACTATAAGTACGTCATGAAGAAGCGCAAGTACAGCACTTGTTGCAAAACGTATATCCTTAAATCTAAACCATATATAAACAAGCATACATATTGTAGCTATAATTACTGCAATAGTAGCATCTTTTCTCATCTCAGAACTTACTGTTGAACTTATATTCTCAGTTTCGATTTCATTTGCGTTAACTTTAAAGTTGTCTGTCATTACTTTTGAAAAAGCTTCACGTTTGTCAAGGTCAAGTGTAGCTGTCTTAAATACTACCTGATTTGTTCCTTCTACTTTCTGAACCTGAACGTTTTTATCACCTGTTGCTTCTTCAATAAGTGGAACTATATCTTTATCAATCTCATCAAGAGTATAGTCCTTATCAAATGTAACATTTGTTGATGTACCGCCTTTAAATTCAAGACTATAGTTTAATATTCCTTTTCCACGGCTTGAATTAATTCCCATAAATGCAAAGCCAATTACAATTACAACAACTGATACTGCAAAGAAAATCTTTCTCTTTCCAAGGAAATCGATAGGTTCTCTATCTTTCTTCTCGCGTCCGTAGAACTTAGCATCTTTAATTCCAACTGCATAGAATGCAAAAATGATAATTCTTGTAATAACAAGGGCTGTAAACATTGAAATTACAATACCAAGTGCAAGTGTCTGTGCGAAACCTTTAACTGTACCGCTTCCCTTCATCCAGAGAACTGCAGCAGCTATAAGTGTTGTGATGTTACCATCAAGAATAGCTGATTTAGCTTTATCAAATCCAGTTACAAGAGCTGTTCTAACTGATTTACCAGCTGTAAGCTCTTCTCTTACTCTGGCAAATATAATAACGTTAGCATCTACAGCCATACCAATACTAAGAATAATACCGGCAATACCTGGAAGTGTAAGTGTTATATCAAATGCATTTAAAAGTACAAGAATAAGTCCTGTGTAAATAAGAAGCGCAAGACTTGATGCAAAACCTGGTAAAAGATATACAAAGCACATAAATACGAAGATAATTGCAAGACCGATTGCTCCTGCTTTTAAACTTGTTGTTACTGCCTGCTGTCCAAGTGTTGCTCCTACTACTTTAGAACGAAGTTCTTCAAGTTCAAGGTTAAGTCCACCAATACGAATTGTTGAAGCAAGACTTTCTGCTTCTTCGAATGTTGCACTACCTGTAATCTGAGCTTCTCCGCCTGTGATTGGATTATTTACATGTGGTACACTAATAAGTTCACCATCATAGTAAATAGCTATTGTTTCTTTGCCAGCTGCTTTTGTTGTAGCTTCAGCAAATTTTTCTGTTCCTTCTTTGTTAAGTGTAAGTGAAACAACATACTGTTTGTTTTTCATTTCATTTTCTGTTGTTCCTGCCTGAGCACTCTTAACATCAGAACCTTTAAGAACTATTGATCCATCTTTTTCAAGTTCCTCGATTGTTTTTGTAAGACCGAAGTTACCGTCAGGACCTACACCATAGTTTGGTGTGCCATCGCTTCCTTTTTCGCAAATGAAGTAAAGTGATCCTGGCTGTCCAAGTTCATCAAGAATCTTGTTAGCATCTTTAACTCCAGGAATTTCAATACTAAGTCTGTCTGAACCTTCCTGGTATACTGTAGCTTCTGTACTGTACTGCTCTACACGTCGTTGAAGTTTGTATCGTGTATCATCCATATCTTCCTGTGATGGTGTTTCACCTTTAACCTGGTAAGTAATACTTACTCCGCCTTCAAGGTCAAGACCAAGGTTGATATTTTTTGCTGCACCAGCTTCTCCTTTACCAAGACCGAAAATAGTTGTAACACCAAGAAGGACGATTAGAAGAACTGTTGCAATAAGGCTAAATATGCCTTTATTTTTCTTCAACTTACTCATCTCCTTCTTCGTCAGCTAATGCTGCTTTAATCATAATAGCGCATTCAACACGTTTACGTTCCATTTCACAGCTGATATCATATGAATCATAAATTGTATTATGGAATTTGTATGAGTTTGCCATACATCCACCGCTGCAGTAGAATTTAGCGAAACATTTCTTACATTTATCTTTAGAGTAAACGTTACAGTTTCTAAACTCTGTAGCAATCTCAGGTTTTGTAATACCTTCATCAACATTACCCATAAGGAAGTCTTCATCACCAACAAACTGATGACATGGATATAAATCTCCCCAAGGTGTAACTGCAAGGTATTCTGTACCTGATCCACATCCTGAAAGTCTCTTAGAAAGACATGGACCACCTTCAAGGTCAAGCATAAAGTGGAAGAATGTAAATCCTCTTCCTTCTCTTTCTCTTTCAACCATCATTTTTGCAAGTTTATCATATTCGCTTAAAATCTGTGGAAGATCACATTCTCTAATAGCGTATGGATCTGTATCATCGCCAACTACAGGCTCAATTGAAATCTGTTTAAATCCAAGATCTGCATAGTGAAGAATATCGTTAGAGAAATCAAGATTATCTCTTGTAAATGTTCCTCTTATGTAGTATCTTTCCTGATTACGGCTGTCTGCAAGTTTCTGGAATTTAGGAACGATTAAATCGTAGCTTCCTTTACCATTTCTAAATGGACGCATACGGTCATGAACTTCTTTACGGCCATCCATACTAAGTACAACATTGTCCATTTCTTTATTACAGAATTCCTGGATTTCATCATTTAAAAGAACTCCATTAGTTGTTATTGTGAAACGGAAATGTTTATCGAATTTCTTCTCCTGCTCTCTACCATATGCTACAAGGTCTTTAACAACCTGCCAGTTCATAAGTGGTTCGCCACCAAAGAAGTCAACTTCTAAGTTTCTTCTGCTTCCTGAATTTTCAATAAGGAAATCTAAAGCTTTCTTACCAACTTCGTATGACATAAGTGCACGACGTCCGTGGTATTCTCCTTCTTCTGCAAAACAGTATTTACATGCAAGGTTACAGTCATGTGCAATATGAAGACAAAGAGCTTTAACAACTGTCTTTCTGTCTTTTACAAGGTCGATGTACTGTTCGTAATCATCTCTTGTAAAGAGCTGTCCTTCTCCAGCGAGTTCTGCTACTGCTTCAAGAACATCCTTTAAATCTTCTGCATCGTATTTATCTCCAAGTTTCTCTAAGAGATAGTTTTCTGTCTCTTTTTCAAGAAGAGTCTCTTTTGTATGGAACTCATTCATCTCTTCCATACATGCGATTACATCATATGCAATCTGGTCAACTACATGAACCGCGCCGCTGTTTACATCAAGCACGATATTGTATCCATTATTTTGGTACTGGTGTATCACAACATGTACCCTCTCTTTCATTTAAATTTTATATTTATTCATTAAAAAACACTTGTAATAAAGTATTTCTCCGCAAATAAAAAAATCGCCTATAACAGGCGCAAGGCAGCAAGCCCAAAAGCTGCTGCCTTAGTAACCTTATTAATTATATTATTTCTGGTTCTCACATGTCTGGTTTCCAACTGTACAAGATGTCTTACATGCTGACTGGCATGATGTCTGACATTCTCCACATCCACCTTTTTTTAATGTTTTGTTAAGTGTCTGTTTATTCAATGTTTTGATGTGTTTCATTACAATTACCTCCTGTTTTTTCTGTATAACTACAGTATTCTTCGCTATATTATACCACAAGGTTACTGATTTTGAAAGCATTTTATTGTTTTTCTCATTCTAAAATTCTTCTGCAATAACCTCCACATTCTTAGTTGCAATTATATCTATACCTGTTCCTGCCACATTAGATAATACTACATCCCCAATATGTACAGGTGCATCTACGACCACATCTTTTAATTCTTCAACGCATTTAAAAATATATCCTTTTGGAATATCTTCTTTTGTTTTAACTGAAACTCGTGATGACATTCCACCCTTTACTCCAACTGTTGTTGTTACTATACGTGTTGGATTAGTAACTTCTTTTCTTCCATAAATATCACCACGTTTACATGTGTTTCCTTCTACGCTTATAACTTCATTACCATCCATAGTCACTGTAAGAGGACATCCCATAGGACAGTTAATACATGTAAGTTCTATCTTCTTCATATCTTAATCCTCCTCCAGTTTTATAGTAATTGTCTTTATATCTTTTTTAGCAGTAAGATCTTCTTTTTTAATCTTAACCTGTTCCATTTCTCCTGGAGCTAATATCTGACGTTTCTTATGCTGAACTCTTTCATCATCAAAATAAACACTTATATAGTGATTCTTATAAATATTTCCCACTCTGAATCTTACTGTAACAACATCATCCATATTTTCTAGATTGATTGTACATGGAACTGTATATCTTACTCCATCAGTTGGATTAATTTTTATGTTTCTGTTATCAGATTTTTTATTTCCTTCTTTAACATATTTAGCTGCATTTCTTCCTGCTGCTCCTGCTTCTTCTGAAACAAAGTCAACAAGATCATGAACATGAAGAACGTTGCCACAGGCAAATACACCTTCGATATTTGTCTCAAGGCTGTCATTTACAACTGGTCCTGATGTAACACGCTGCATTTCAATACCCATATTTCCAGAAAGTTCGTTTTCTGGAATAAGACCTACTGATAAAAGAAGTGTATCGCATGAATAGAATTCTTCTGTACCTTTAACTGGTTTACCAGTATTGTCAACTTCTGCAATAGTTACACCTTCAACTCGTTCTTTTCCTTTTATATCAACTACTGTATGACTTAAACGAAGTGGAATTCCAAAATCGTCTAAGCACTGAACTATATTACGTTTAAGTCCGCCTGAATATGGCATAAGTTCTGCAACAAGTTTAACTTTAGCACCTTCAAGTGTCATTCTTCTTGCCATAATAAGACCAATATCTCCAGATCCCAAAATAACAACTTCACGTCCAGGCATAAAACCTTCCATATTTACAAGACGCTGTGCTGTTCCTGCTGAATATATTCCAGCAGGTCTGTAACCTGGAATATTAAGAGCTCCCCTTGATCTTTCTCTGCATCCCATAGCCAAAATAACTGCTTTTGCCTTAATTTCAAAAAGACCGTCAACACTATTCATTGCTGTAACAACTTTGTCTTTAGAAATATCCATAACCATTGTATTTAATTTATATTCAATATTTCTTTCTTTAACTTTTTCTATAAATCGCCCTGCATACTCAGGACCTGTAAGTTCTTCTTTAAATGTATGAAGTCCAAATCCATTATGTATACACTGGTTTAATATTCCACCTAATTCTCTGTCACGCTCGAGAATTAAAATACTTTCTATTCCGCTGTCTCTTGCCTCAACAGCTGCTGCAAGACCTGCAGGTCCTCCACCTATAATAACAATATCATACTGTTTTTCCATAACACGCTGCCTCCACTTATATGTTATCCTTATTTGTTCCTACAATAAGTTTTGAGTTTCCACCGCTCTTTGTAATTTCAGTCATTGGAATTCCAAGTTCTCTATTGAGTATTTCCATTGTTCTTGGTGAACAAAATCCTGACTGACATCTGCCCATTCCAGCCCTTGTTCTTCTTTTCACACCATCAAGTGATTTTGCTCCAAGTGGTCGTCTTATAGAATCTAAAATCTCACCTTCAGTTACCATCTCACATCTGCATATAATATTTCCATATTCAGGATGCTCTTTAATAAGTTTCTTATGTTCTTCTTTTGAAAGTGACTCTGGATGAAGAATTCCTTTTCTTATGCCATTAAAATCTGGATTTTCTTTAAGATCAAGAATATCTCTTACAATTCCAGCTGCCATCTTTCCAATTGCTGGTGCACTTGTAAGTCCAGGAGATTCAATGCCTGCACAGTCTACAAATCCAGGTGCACTTTTAAGTTCTTCTATAATAAACTCATGTCCGTCTTCATGAGCACGAAGTCCTGCAAATGATGTAATAACTGATCTAAGAGGAATATCTTTAACATTCATACATGCTTTAGATATAACTGCATCAAGACCTTCTTTTGTTGTAGCTATTCCCTCTTTATTTTCAATATCAATTGCTGTAGGTCCTACAAGGAGGTTTCCATGTACTGTTGGTGTAACTAATACGCCTTTTCCAAATTTACCAGGAAGTGCAAATATAGTTCTATTTACATGACTACCTGCTCCCTTGTCTAAAAGAAGGTAATCTCCTCGTCTTGGTGTAATATTAATCTTATCTTCTGAAACCATGTTATGGAAAATATCTGCATTAACTCCCGCTGCATTAACTACAACTTTAGTCTCGAAAGTTCCATTATTAGTTTCTATAGACCAGAAATCATTTACTCGTTTAATATTTTTAACTTCTGTATTAAATTTAAAATCAACACCATTTGTATATGCGTTTTCTGCAAGTGCAATATTTAAAATAAATGGACAGATAATTCCAGCTGTTGGTGCATAAAGAACTGCAACTGTATCTTCTGATAAATTAGGTTCCATTTCAAATATTCTTTTTTTATCAGTTATAATTTCAAGTCCATCTACACCGTTTGCAACTCCTCTGTCGTAAAGTTTTTGAAGTCCAGGCATCTCTTCTTCACTTAAACAGACTACAAAAGATCCATCTTGTTTAAATGGTATATCAAGTTCTTTTGTAAGTGAGGGCATCATCTTATTTCCTTCAACATTTAGTTTTGCCATAAGAGAACCTTCTTTTGCATCGTATCCAGCATGCACAATTGCACTGTTTGCTTTAGATGTTCCACAGCATACATCTTCTTCTTTTTCAATTACAAGAGCATTTACTTTATACCTTGCTAACTCCCTTGCTGTTGCTGCTCCTGAGACTCCAGCTCCTATGATTACCACATCATACATAATTAACTCCTCCGTAAATTAATTAGTAAATTTATTCTTCTGCCCATCCATATGAACATTTAACAGCTTTGTTCCAACCTTTAATCATATTTTCTCTTATATTGTCGTCAACATCTGGCTTAAATACTCTGTCGACAGCCCAGTTAATCTTTATTTCATCTTTGTCTTTCCAGTATCCAACTGCAAGTCCTGCAAGATATGCTGCTCCCATTGCTGTTGATTCAACACATACAGGTCTTTTTACAGGTGCTGAAATAATGTCAGCCTGGGTCTGCATTAAGTAGTTGTTAGCACTTGCACCACCATCCACTCTAAGTGAAGAAAGTTTGATTCCCGAATCTGCTTCCATTGCTTTTAATACATCATTTGTCTGATAACAAAGTGAATCAAGAGTAGCTCTTATAATATGATATTTATTAACACCACGTGTAAGACCTACTATTGCACCTCTTGCATACTGATCCCAGTGTGGTGCACCAAGCCCTGTAAATGCAGGTACAACATAACATCCGTTTGTGTCTTTAACTTTTCTTGCAAGATAGTCAGTATCTGATGCTGATTCTACAAGTTTAAGTTCATCTCTAAGCCACTGTATTGCAGCTCCTGCCACAAATATTGAACCTTCAAGTGCATAGTTGACTTTACCATCTAATCCCCATGCGATTGTTGTAACAAGTCCGTTTTTAGAATAAACTGGTTTTTCACCTGTATTCATAAGCATGAAACAGCCTGTTCCATATGTGTTCTTGCAGTCACCTTTTTCGAAACATGTCTGTCCAAAAAGCGCTGCCTGCTGATCTCCTGCTGCCCCTCCTATTGGAATTTCTCCACCAAGGAACTTAGGATCTGTCATTCCATATACACAGCTTGAAGGTTTTGCTTCTGGAAGCATACATTTTGGAATATTTAATTCTTCTAATATTTCATTATCCCACTCAAGTGTATTTATATTAAATAGCATTGTTCTTGATGCATTTGAGTAATCTGTTACATGTACTTTGCCATCTGTCATCTTCCATATAAGCCATGTCTCAACTGTACCAAATAATAATTCTCCATTTTCCGCTCTTTGTCTTACACCTTCTACATTATCGAGAATCCATTTTAATTTTGTTCCTGAAAAATATGCATCTACTACAAGTCCTGTTTTTTCTCTTATCTTATCTACAAGCCCTTTTTCTTTTAAGCTGTCACAGTATGCTGACGTTCTTCTGCACTGCCATACGATTGCGTTATATACAGGTTCGCCTGTTTTCTTATCCCAAACAATAGTTGTTTCCCTCTGGTTTGTTATACCAATTGAAGCTATGTCTTCTGGCCTTGCACCTGCCTGCTGCATTGCCTCAACTGCAACTCCTAACTGAGTTGACCATATTTCATTTGCATTATGTTCAACCCAGCCTGGTTTTGGAAAATATTGTTTAAATTCTTTTTGTGCTACACTTACGATTTCACCTTTTTTATTGAATAAGATACATCTGTTACTTGTAGTTCCCGAATCAAGTGCCATTACATATTTTGCCATTTTACATCCTCCATACTTCGTAGTTTGTTGTTGTTACTGATATTGCGCCTGCTGATAATGCATTTACAACATCTTCTTTTTCCGATATAAGTCCCCCTGCTATTACGGGTATTCTTACCTGATCACATACTTTTTTGATTACCTTTGGCATAAGTCCTGGCAATATTTCTAACACATCCGGATTACCAGCATCTACCTGTCTGTTTATATTTTCATAAGACATTGAATCAAGTGCAAATACTCGAAGGACCGTATACATTCCAAGTGTTCCCGCTTTTTTTATAAGTTGCGGCCTTGTAGATATTATACCATCTGCAAAAGCAGTATGAGTTAAAAATTCCACTGCCGCTTCCTTAGCACTAAGACCAGATACAAGATCTAAATGCACTATCGCCTTCTTTTGTGATTCATGTATCTTCTTTACTATCGAACCAATAGTACATATGTCACCGTAAAGTACAAATACAATTTTAATGTCCTTATTATCACAACATAATTTAAGTCCTTCATCATCCTTAACAGCTGCGACAATCGGATTTAATTCGAGTAAATCATAAAATTCACTTTTCAAAAGTATTCCTCCTAAACATAAGAAAAAGCATAGTAATAAGCGCCATCACTGCCGTCATACTATGCTCTCACCACTCAGCATCATTTTCTCTTTTCTAATCACAGATTAGCATAACAGACTTATTTTTTCAATATCTCAGATATTTTTTTGGTAACTTTTACTATTTTATTGTGCGTTTTGCACAAAGAAAAGAGGATGCATTGCACCCTCTTAACCTTCGTTCTAATCTTCATTTTTTTCGTCTAGTTCTTCCTGTCTTTTCTTTTCTTCTTTTTCCTTTTTCTCCTGTTCCTCTTTTCTCTTTTCCTCCTCTTTTTCCTTTTCTTCCTGTATTTCTTCTTCCTGTTCTTTAAGTTCTTCCTGTCTTTCTTCTTCCTGCTCTTTAAGCTCTTCTTGTCTCTTCTTTTCTTCTTTTTGTCTTTTTTCTTCTTGCTCTTTAAGCTCTTCCTGTCTCTTCTTTTCTTCTTTTTGTCTTTTCTCTTCCTGTTCTTTAAGCTCTTCCTGATCATCTTCTAAATGCTCAGCCTGCTCTTCAATATAATCTTTACGCTCTTTATATATTGATTTAATTCTGTCTTTTTCAGTATAATCAAGATCATCTAAATAATCCTCTATCTTATCTTCTATATCATCAAAATCATCATCAACATCTATTATGTTCTGCCCAAATAGCATGCTTAAATATTGTTCAAGTTCTTCTTTTGTCAAATGTTCATCAAGTACCTTAAATCCTGTTATAATACTTGAATTATCGTTTTTTAGCACTCTGTTGAGTATATCTTTTATATCTTTTAACTCTTTACCTTTAAATTCTTTAAGCTGCTTCTCACTAAAAGCTCCATCTTTTGATTTTGCTTCTATTATTTCAAACTCATCATTTAGAATAAACTCTACACTCTTATTTCCATCAAGCATAACTTTAGCACAGGCATCACCCATATTTGATGTTGTAACTGCAACAATAAAACATACCAGAAGTGTTGCAACCATAAGACTCATACGTTTTATCGCATCTTTATGTTTTACAGTAAATGGCACTACTATCGCTTTATTTTGCTGTTCTTTATAAAGATCTTCTGGAAGAACATATATCTCTTCACCGGTTTTCATTCCTTTTTTTATTTTTATTTTGATAAATTCTCCGGAATCATCCATTACAATAGCATATTTATCTTTAATTTCCATTATTAAACATTTTCGATACATTTATTTCACCTAACCCCCTTTAGCCATTTTGAAAGCGCCGGGTATTTGTTTACAAACATTATAAGTACTGCCAGAATAAAACTTTTACTACCTTTAACTATTTTCTCTGATGTTTCTGTATATTTTGCTACCTTCCTTATAGGAAGTCTCTTTTTATCGTAAGTTTCATCAACTATCTGTTTATTTTTGCTGGCTTTTTCACCAATACTAAAGGCTCTTGCTTTTGTATCTTCATGCTTAGGACCATTGTCTGCAAGCATCTCCAGTGTAAGGTTAAATTTTAATAATTCTTCACGAAAAAGAAGTATCTCCTCGTGAAATGGACTATATTCATTTTCATGCTGATCTTCTTTTCGAAAGTCTCTTCCTTCTTCCATAAGAGAATCTAGTGAGACAACCTTTACATCTTTTAAATTCTTTCTAATATTGTTCTTTAATCTGCTTTGTATAACCAGCTTTGCATATGAAAGGAATTTTCCCTTGCTATCTTCATATCTTTCAACGGCTTCTGCAAAGGCACTTAAGGCTATACTAAATTCTTCATCATTTTCAACTGACACATATCTTCCAGTAAAATCGCTTACCGTTCGAATTATAAATGCCATATGATTTTCAATAAGATTCTCAAGATTACTTATCTTGATTTCCTCACCTGGAATCATTACTGCACCTCATTTCCTATACCGCTTCATAATTTTGCACAATTCATATTATGATTCAAATTATAGCATGTCAGGCATTTTGTGCCAATAAATTAACGCTGTCTATTCCTCCTAACTCAAATATGTTACCTATAACATTATTACCTTCTGATTCAGAAACTTCCATCTCATACACAACTTCAAATGAATCTGTAAGAATATTTTTTGCTTTTACAGAACTATTAGATGTAAGGTTGTTAACTATATCCTGAAGTTTATCAAGATCTGTGTTACTTCCTCTTACTACAAGCATCATTCTATCTGAGTCATTTGCTTTATTTTTAGTAATAATCATTACCACACCTAATACTAAACATCCAATAAATCCTATTGCATAGCTTGATGTTGCTGCTGCAATACCTATGGCCATTGACCAAAATATAAATCCAATATCTCTTGGATCTTTAATATTAGTTCTAAATCTAACAATTGAAAGGGAACCTAACATACCAAGTGATAATGCAAGATTTGACTGAATAAGGTCCATAAGAATTGTTGAAACAAGAGCAAGCACTACTAAAGTTACTGCAAATTTTGTGTCATATGTTTTTTTATCATGAATAATTCTATATGTTAACCACATAATTGCTGCAAATATAAATGCTACAAATACACTAATTACTATTGCTTTATGATCAGGCTTCGTTGTTATAACCTCAAGAAGCAAATCCATATTTTTTTGAAACTTATCCTTCATCTACTCATTCTCCTTATCAAATCTGTCCAGGAAATTAAAGTTATTATCATATAAAATAGCTTTGTCTTTCTTTTTCCACATTTTTCCTGAATCTAATGTTAAACTGCTGTCTGGATTAATAACTGTATTGTCCGGAACAACATATATTTCTTTTTCCTTTTCTGAAACAATTACATAATCTGAAATAACAACTTCACTATCACCTGTATTTTCCAATGTGATTGTTTCATCTTTTTTACTAAATCCAGCAATTTTTATATTGCTTTTAATATTTTCTTCTGACTTTTCTATGTATTTAAGTTCAATAGATTTTCCATTTATAATATAATCTACCGCCATATATTCTGAATCTGAATACATAACTTCCATCTTATGTTTATCAAGTTTATTTTTCATTTCTACTGTAACTGATTCAGCATTTTCTTCCTCATTACCGCATACAATTCCAATTGATGCATTTACTTTTTTTAGAAACTTATCTGATGAAGCATCCATTTCACCATGATGACCAAGTTTTAAAATATCAGCCTCAATATCTTTATTTTCCGCCATATATAAAACTTCTTCTTCAAGTTCCATATCTCCTGTCATAAGACATGATATATTTCCATATGTCAGTTTCATTACAACTGAATTGTTGTTTTCATTTTCTTCATCCACTTCTTTAGGAATCCATATTTTAGTATTTACTCCTCCTAAGTTGAACTCCTCACCACCTTCAAGATATACAATTTCTGTTCTTGTTCCTTCAATCATTTTATTTATGTCTGCCTTTTTATAAGAAACAGTATCCTTAAGTGACATATAAACTTTTTTTACATTAAAAGTATCTAATATACCTTTTAAACTTCCTGTGTGATCTAAGTGTCCATGACTTAAAAATATTCCATCTAAAACAGATATATTCTTTTCTTTTAGAACTTTTCCTATTTGAATAAAGTCTTCCTCTTTACCTGTATCTATCATATAATGTGACCCATCAGGCATAGTAAGTAAGAACGCATCTCCTTTTCCTATAGTTATAAATGTAAGTACAAAAGGTTTTGAATCATCAAATTCTTGCGAATTTGTAGGTTTACCACAGCATGTCAAAGTTACTGCCAGTGTTATTATAAGGATTGTTGTTATGATTTTTTTAATTCTGTTCATCGTTAATCTCCTTATGCAACTTTTGTTTCAGGTGCAAGTACGTTTACGCCATGTATTCCCTCCATTGCACTTATCTGTTCTACGATTTTTTCTTCTTCGTTTTCCTTCATCTGAAGTTCATATACAAGTTCAAAAGAATCTGTAAATACATTTTTGCTTTGAATTAAGCTTCCTGGATGATTCTGAATAATTTCCTGAACTTTTCCAAGTTCTTGTTTTTCACCTCTTACAACCATTGTCAAACTGTCTTTTTTATAATCTGCTTTATAAAATACAAGAAGTACCGCTCCAAGTACAAGTGATCCAACTATACCTACAAAATATGCTCCAACTGCTGACGCGATTCCAATTGAAAGTGACCAGAAAACAAATCCTAAATCTCTTGCATCCTTAGTATTCATTCTTATTCGACATATTGAAAGCGATCCTAGAACCCCAAGTGATAAAAGTGGATTATTTTGTACAAGTGCTAACAATAACGTTGATAGAAACGAAAGCATTAACAATGTAATGTTAAAATTTTTATTATAAGTAAGCTCATCATGGCATTTTTTGTAAATCACTATCATAAATCCTGCAACGATAAGTGTATATAAAATACTAAGCAATAATATTTTACTATCTAATATATATGCTCCTGATAGATTTTTCCCTTCTAAATATCTTAATAATTTACTCATTTATCCTTCCTCTTTTCTAACTAATAATAATATTCTTTCAATAAGCTTCTTGATGTTCCAAATTTACTTGGCGGCTTCTTTGTAAGATCACAGTTAACAAGAACATCCTGAATCTGTTTAAATAAAAATCTGTCGTACTTGATTTCAAGTATTGTTTCATCTTTAGGCATTCCCTGCTTGAAATTAAGGTTGTGACTAAAAAGATCATAATCATGGTCACAATACCTTAAGTTATTATCCATTGTGACTCTTGTATTAAAGTTTTCATGAGTATAAGCTCTTCTATCATACTCTATTAAAGATACCGGTCTGTACATCCTTGTCTTCATAAGCTCATATGCATATTTTGCTGTTGGTTCATTATAATTTAAAAGCACTTCATAGTTTCTATTAAGAAGTTCTTTTGCATCCTCTCTTGAAATCACCACACTTTCCTTTAACTCCCTGCCAAAACTCTTTCTTTTAAGTTCGAACTTTGCTTTTGTATCATCTGGATGATATACACGAACACGAATACGTTTCTTCTCATCTGCATGATTTTTCTTTGCTACATAATCTTCATTTGTAATACTGTCAAAGTATACACTCCTTACTGTATATCCGTTATATCCACCGTAAGCATCTGGAACAAGTAACTTGTCAAGTGCCTTTAAAAGATACATTCTATCTGGAAGTGAAACAAGATATTTAACTTCTCGTCTTGATACAGATAACAGTTTTGTTTCTTTTTTCTCTGTACTCATATAGCCTGTCTAAACTCCTTTTACCTATATTCATATTCAAATCTTTTTCTTTTCACTATAATATACACACCCTTTTTTTATTTTCGGTCCTTTTTTTATATTTTTTCACATTTTTTTCTTTTTTATATGTTAAAGTATTTACACCCATTATGCGGGTTCACTATATAATCAAAGTAGAAAACATCAACTTTTCAACTATTTATGAGGGGAATAATAATGAAAGTTTTAATTTTATCATGCGATACAGGTGAAGGGCATAACTCAGCTGGCAATGCCATAATGGAGTGTATAAAGCTTCACGGTGACGAAGCACAAATGCTGGATGTTATGATGCTCAAAGGGAAACGTACATCACGATTTGTAGGTGGTGGATACTGTTCTGTAGTAAAACATACTCCGGCTTTTTTTAGTCTGTTATATAAGCTTGGTGCAGCAATTTCTTCTCCAAAAAGAAAATCTCCAGTATATTATGCCAATGCACTTCTTGCAAAGAAATTAAAGAAATATATTGATGATAATGGATTTGATATTATTGTTGCAGTTCATCTCTTCCCAGCTGAAACTCTTACTTACATGAAATCAAAAGGCATGCTTAATAAAAAGGTAATTGCTGTTGAAACAGACTACACATGTATTCCATTCTGGGAAGAAACAAATTGTGATTACTATATAATTCCTCATAAAGAACTTATGGACGAATATATAGCTAAAGGAATACCTGCCAATAAATTAAGACCATATGGAATTCCAGTTAGACAGGATTTCTCTAAACCACGAATGAAGCAAAGTGCAAGAACTGCATGTCACATTCCACAAGATGCTAATGTTTACCTTATTATGAGTGGAAGTATGGGATTTGGTAAGATTCAGCTTTTTGTAGCTGATCTTCTTCACCGATCTAAAAAAGGTGACTATATAGTTGTAATATGTGGTAATAATAAAAAGCTTTACAATATACTCACAAAAGAATTTGGCAGATTTAAGAATGTAAAGATATTAGGATATACAAAGCATATAGCTGCTTATATGGATGCAAGCGATGTACTTTTCACAAAACCTGGTGGACTTACAAGTACTGAAGCTGCTGTGAAAGGAATCCCTGTTGTTCACACAAAACCAATTCCTGGATGTGAAACATGCAATCTTGAATTCTTCACAACAAAAGGTATGTCAGTATCATCCCACAAATTCCACGGTCAGATTGCAGCTGGTCAGAATCTTTTAAAAGACAAATTAAGACAGGATGCTATGCGCTTTGCCCAATCTTCTACGATTCCAAAAGATGCATCGCTTAAAATCTACCGCCTTCTTTTAAGACACTGTATTTCAAATGAAAGGAATGAGTAGATATGCCTGATACCGTAAGTTATATTTTCTTTTCAATATTAGGATATATTTCGGGAAGCATTCTATACGCAAGTATTCTTCCTAAGCACATATGTAATATAGATCCAGCATCTCTAAGTGATGATAAAAATCCTGGAACTTTTAATGCTTTTAAGTATGCAGGAAAGAAAGTAGGTATATTAGTAATTATTATGGAGCTTTTAAAGGGTGCAGTCCCCATATTTATAGCAACATATTTCCTAGATTCATCAAAGTCACTTTTTTCATTAGTAATCGTAGCCCCTGTTTTAGGTCATGCTTTTCCACTTTTTAATCATTTTAAAGGCGGAAAGGCCATAGCTGTTTCATTTGGGGTTCTAATAGGCCTTTTACCAAACTTTTATCCGCTACTTATGCTTGCTATTTTTTACATACTTTTTTCGTTAGTCATAATAGTCGAACCACATTTACATAGAACAATAATAACTTTTATATGTTTCTGCATTTCTGGAATCTTTTATTTTAAACAACATTCCATTATATACGGATGTTCTTTAATAAGTATAATTGTCGTAATAAAACATTTAATGAAAAACGAAAAAGAACCGGCCAGCATCCGATTATTTTTTAACCGGAACCGCTAGTCGGTTCTTTTTTTGTTGACTTTTTTATTCTTTTACTGCTCCACCTGTCATTCCTGAAATAATATATTTCTTAAGGAAAAGAACAAGTAACACTGCAGGAACGATTGCAAAGAGTCCTGCAGCTGCTGTCATTCCATAATTTACAGCATCTTTTGTCATAAATTCAGAAGTTACAACTGAAACTGGCTTAGTATTTGAAGATGATGCAAGTATAAGTGGAATCTGGAACTGACTCCATGTACTTAAAAACATAATGAGCACTGATGAAATAATAGCAGGAACTGAACTTGGAAGTATAATTCTTACAAAAGTTTCCATCTGACCACATCCATCAATATATGCTGCTTCTTCTAATTCCTTTGGAATAGTATATAAATAATTCGATATAAGCCAAACTGAAACCGGAAGGAATGAACTTACATATACAACACTTAACCAGAATATATTATCTAAAAGCTGGTTTACTGAAAAGATTCTGTAAATGGGTATAATAGTTGCCATTACAGGAATCGCCATAGTAAATAATAAAGTATTCTTAATAACTTTTTTACCCTTAAACTCCATTTTAGTAAGAGCATACGCAGATAAAACTGCTGCTGGGACTCCAACAATAATTGTTATAAATGAAGCTTTTAACGAATTAAATACTCCACTATAAAACATAGCCCCCTGTCTCGATGATGGGTTTAATATTGTCAGAAGATTATTCCACGTTAAAGCTTCTGGAAGTAAACCCGGAGTATTTGAAAACATTCCATATTCAGGAGTTACCGAAATAATAAATGTCCATATAAAAGGTCCAAGTGTCATAATAAGAAAAAGAATCATAAATATATAATACGGTATTTTCTTCTTCATTAATATTCCACCTCCTTACCAAGAGTCCTTATATAGGCAATACCAAGTATTCCAGATAAAGCAAGTACTATATAAGTTACAGCACTACCTTTACCAAAATCAAGGAATGAAAATGTTGTAAGATAACTTTCCATAATAATATTTTTACCAAGATTACTCATACCTGACAAAGCAACAATCTCATCGAAAACATTAATAGCTGTAATAGATGTACTTGTTATTCCAATTCCAATAAAGGGTTTTATAAGAGGAAGTGTTATTGTTCTAAACATCTGAAACTCTGATGCCCCATCAACTCTTGCTGCTTCATAGACAGAGCGAGGAAGAGCTTTTTGCCCAGCTAAACATACTATTGCCATAAATGGAATACTTCTCCATGTAACAACAACCGCAACTGCAATAAGAAGCGGCACTCTCCTTGAAAGCCATTCAACTGGAGCATTTATAACCCCTAGTGTTAATAGAAATTTATTTAAAAAACCATATCCTGAATGGAAAATAAATTTCCATAACACGCCATTTACATAAGGTGGAAGCGCCCATGGGAGCATAGCAACCGCCATAAAAAGTGCTGTGCCTCTGTTCTCTATATTTAAAAATAGGGACAGTGCAACACCAAATATAACTGTTAAAACAACAACAATAACAAGAATTATAACTGTATTTGTAAGACTATATCTAAATGAATCAGACATAATCACATCTTTATAATTTTTAAGTCCAACATATTTAATATTTCCCGGCTCTGTAAGTTTCCATCTTTTAAGACTATATATAAATGTTGCAATAACCGGATAAAACACTAGAACACCCATGATAATCATCATGGGTGCTAGTAAAATGTAAGGAAGTTTCTTCTTCATTATTATTCGTTCTCCAACAATTCCTTAACTGCATTATCCATTTCAGCAAATGCTTCTTCTGGTGTAGCTGTACCTAATGCCATCTTATTAACCGCATTGTAAATTGCATGGCTCATCTGTGCATAATAAGAAGGAATACCATTAGGAAATGGAGATTCAATACGCTTAGCCTCTTCTAACATAGCTCCGGCATTTTCAATCTTACCTGTCTCAATGAGTTCCTCAAGAACATCATTATGTGTTGGAATTGTACTATTTCTGTCAAAAAGTTCTTTTTGTGTTTCTTTAGAAGTATACCATTTAACAAATGTCATAGCGTCTTCTTTATTCTTAGAAAACTTAGTTACACCTACAGCTTCTGGAAGTGGCATTGTAACTTCTGATTTATCTTCCTTTCCTGGAAGTAAAATTGGCTGAATCTGTCCAATAACACTACACTGCTCTTCGTCATTACTTCTTGCAACAAATGATGTTGGTCCTGTAATAAATGCTGCGTCTCCTGAAAGTATTCTTCTATATGCATCCATACCAGAAGAACTCTTATCTGCTGGAGATACAAGTTCATCTTTAATAAGACTATACTCGTAATTAAGAGCATCTAAAACTGATGCTTTGTTAAGTGTATTATCATCGTTAAAAACTATTCCATTTCTCGCATAAGCAAGCCACATAAGACTTGTTGCTGCTGACTCTTCTGCATTTAAAGGAATAGCAAAAGGATTCTCACTTACACCTTTTTTCTTAAGTTCTATTGCTGCTTCATATACATCATCCCATGTCTTAGGTTCTTCTTCTATTCCAGCTTTTTTGAACATTTCGCTATTATAGTATGACATACGATAATCGTTAGCATATGGAAGAGCTAATATCTTACCATCTTTTGTAAATGTACCGACTGTCGGCATATCTGCTATCTCTTCATCTGTCATCTCAATTGGTTCAAGCCAGTCTGCTGCATAAAACTCACCAACCCATGACCAGTCAACTTCAATAACATCTGCAACCGAAGATCCGCCTGATGATGCAATAGCAACTTTGTCTCTTATATCATCCCAGCTTACTTCGTTAACATTAACTGTAATACCTGTTTCTGCTTTAAATCCCTCAAGGAGTTCCTGATCAGGCGCACCCCAGTCAGGTATCATAAGTGTAATTTCTCGTTTCTCTTCTGTGTTCTTATCTGCCCCGCATCCTGTTACCATTCCTGCTACAAGTGTAACAGCAAGAACAGGAGCTAAAAATCTACTATATTTCTTTTTCATCAGCTGCCTCCTTAATTTTTATAGTATTAATAATACATTACTTTATTTCAAAATAAAAGACATGTAGCCAAATTATCTTATGACTTTTAAGATAAAATAAAAACCTACAACCGCTGTAGATAAAAAAAGCCCAGTCCTCACATTCTTGTAAGTTCCTGAGCTTTCTTAGTATTTTTATTTTTCAGCCATCTTAGCTCTTCTTGCATCAATATAATCTACAAGTAAATCTACTGTTTTGTGAATTCCAAGCTTGTCACTATTTATTGTAAGATCGTAACATCTTGAATCTCCCCATTTGCTTTTGCAATGACTATTATGATAATATTTTCTCTTCATATTCTCTGTATCAATGTATACTTTTGCATCCACACCTGTAATATGAAGATCTCTTTCTACACGGAAAAGTTTATACTCTAAATCTGCTGTAATAAAGATAGAAACTAATGAAGGTTCATCTTTTAATACTGTCTCTGCACATCGTCCTACTACTACAAATGACTCTCCCTTAGACGCTTTGTCTTTAAGAAATTCAAACTGCATCTTAGCAAGATTATCTGAAGGCGAGCTATTCATTCCTCTTACTGTACGGTAAAGGAATTTATTTCTTCTTTTCTCATCAAACTCTTCAAGTGCTTCATGACTTACATTCTTTTCATTAGCAATCTCCTCAAGAATGTTCTTGTCATATAATGGAATATTGTAATGCTGTGCAAGTTTAACTGCCACATCATGTCCACCACTACCAAACTCACGTCCAATTGTAATTATTATCTGATCCATAAACTATACCCTCCTTCCTCTATTTTATAAATATCTCACATAAATTGCAACCATTGAAATTGCAACTACAATTGCTGTTGCAGGCATCATTACCTTACAGTAACGTCCCCATTTGATCATATGACCTTCTTTAGCTGCTGTAGCAATACCAACAACGTTTGCTGATGCTCCTATAGGTGTTGCACTTCCACCGATATCTGTTCCCATGGCAAGAGTCCATGATAAAACTGAAAGATCAACTCCAAGTGTTGCTGAAAGATTGCTGATTACAGGAATCATAGTAGCTGCAAATGGAATATTATCAACAAATGCACTTGCAATAGCTGATACCCATATAATAATTGCGATCATAACCTTAAGGTTACCACCACTTACACGTCCGATAAATCCTGCCATAACCTCAAGTACGCCTGTTTCCTCGAGACCACCTACTACTACAAAAAGACCAATAAAGAATAATAATGTCTTATAATCAACTTTTTTAATAATATCTAAAGCATTTTTTCCAGCTGCAATAAGAGTAACAACTCCAATAAATACACCAATAAATGCCACTGAAAGACCAGTGCTTGCGTGTGTTATAAGCATAACTACTGCACATAAGAAAATAACTGTACTTATGATAAATCCTTTTTTATCTGTAATTGCTTCAGATGGGTCTGGATATGTACTTGGGTCTGTTGTATTATTTTTTTCACTTTCCTTTAATTCTTTTCTAAATACAAGATAAAAATAAATAAGAACAAACACGAATGCAATAATTGCAATAAATCCAGTATTTAAAACAAAGTCAGCAAAAGTATATCCAAGAGATGTACCAATAATAATATTTGGTGGATCACCACACATAGTTGCGGATCCTCCAAGGTTTGCGCAGAAAATTTCCGCAAGAATCATTGGAACTGGATTAAACTTAAGTAACTGCGATAATTCAATTGTAACTGCTGCAAGGAAAAGAATAACTGTAATACTGTCGATAAACATTGCAAGAACAAATGAAAGTACCATAAATGTCATAAAAATAGGTACTACTTTATACTTAACCATTTTAGCTATTCTCATACAAAGCCATCTAAAGAATCCAACAAGTGCCATACCTTCAACCATTATCATCATACCTGCAATGAAAATAATTGTAGCCCAGTTAATTCCGCTTGATGCCGCCTCACCATGGCCTGTTGCAATCCAGAACCCTGGTTCAAAAATAGATGCAATATTAAGAGTACGTGTAACCGCTCCAAAGTCATGCATTCCTAACATAAATACTAAAACAAGTGTACATAGACCGCAGAAAAGTGTTGTAATATGTCTCTCAACAACTTCTACGACGATAAGTACAAACATTGCTATAAAAATTAATACTGCTAATACTTGTGCCATCATTTTACCTCTTTCTTTATAATCTTAGACCGAATTTAAATGATTATATATTCCACTTAACTCCGTCCTTATTGTAAAGATAGTTAATGATTGCATTTTGTGCTATCGAACTGTTATCCGACATTATTTCGACACTATCTGTCAGATAATATTGCAATTTCATCTGCACATTATGTAAATCAATACATTTAACACTTTCTAGCTCTTTTAATTGAGTATAATATTTTACATCCCTTATTATAGTATCAAGTGTCTGTGAAAGTGAGGAAATCTCATTTGCAAAAATCACATCTTCCTTCAACATGATTTTCACACTTGAATTACATATGGTAACTTCTTCCTTTCCCAGTTGACCTGGTACAAAATATGATTTTACCGAAGCAAAACATATTCCATGTATGAACATCATAATTATTATTAAAATACAAATTTTTTCCTTTTTTAACATAACAATACCTCGTATGAGATAATACTGCATTTATATTCATTTTTCAAGGGTTTGAAATAGATACTACAATACCGATATATTTCGGCATATTTGTAGACAAAATTTATGCACATTTTAACTTTTGTACATTAAACAGCTAAAAAATAGAGTGAAAATTTTTAGTTTTTTATTCTATTTAAAGCTCATATTCGCAGTCATCCCCAAGGTGCTGTCTCTTAAGCATCTGGAAGCTTTCCTCGCTTATTCTATGCTCAATCCTGCACGCATCTTTAAATGCTATATTTTTAGGAACACCTAAATGTCTTAATACATTATAAATGCATTTATACTTTTCATATGTAGCATTTGCTATTTTATTTCCTGACTCTGTTAATGAAATATGACCATCTTCCCTAATAGAAATATGTTCTTTGTCTTTTAATTTTTTTAACGCTTCGCTTGTACTTGCTCTTGAACGATCTAATCTTTTAGCAACGTCAGTTGCACGAACTCTTGATTGTATCATACTCAATATAAGAATAATTTCTAAATAATTTTCTTCTGCTTCTGTTGCTCTCATAGAATTTTCCTCCCATATAAAATCAAAAAACCAGTCTCTTTTTTCATATTCATCCTATCATACTACCTTTTTATAATCAATAAAACAATTTCAAAAAAGTTATTGACAGTTTAGTTAGTTTGTGCTAACCTTCAATTCATAGGATGATTGGTTGATTAATTATTCATTCTTTTCACCGGGCATATTATTTATTTAACATAGCTCGGTTTTTTAGGCCACTTAGGTTAGTCTCTTCTAACCTAAGATTATTCATTCAACATTATAGTTAATAAAAGGAGAGACACAAATGACACTAAACAATTTAAAAGTTGGACAGTCAGGACGTATCATTGCGAACCACACAAAAGGTGCCATAAGACAGCGTTTTATGGATATGGGCATTACTAAAGGCGTTGTGGTAAAAGTAATCAAAATTGCTCCTCTTGGCGATCCAATAGAGGTCGAACTTAGAGGTTACAACCTTAGTATAAGAAAAGACGATGCTAAGGCCATTGAAATTGAGGAGGTATAACTTTAAATGAAACACATTGCACTCGCAGGTAACCCTAACAGTGGTAAGAGTACATTATTTAATGCTCTTACAGGAAGCACAGCTTTCGTTGGTAACTGGCCAGGTGTTACTGTAGAAAAAAAAGAAGGTAAAATGAACTTAAACGGTGAAAAAGTTGCAATCATGGACCTTCCAGGTATTTATTCACTTTCACCATATTCTAACGAAGAAATCATAAGCCGTGATTACATGCTTAACGAACACCCTGATGTAATAATCAACATTGTTGATGCATCAAACCTTGAGCGTAACCTTTATCTTACAACACAACTTGTTGAGCTCAACATTCCAGTTGTAGTAGCTCTTAACATGATTGATGTTGTTAAATCAAAAGGCGAAGTTCTTTCATCTTCAGACCTTTCAAAGGAACTTGGATGCCCGGTAGTTGAAATTTCAGCCATCAACAAAACAGGTTTTGATGCACTTAAAAAGGAGCTTACAAAACAACTTAACGCTCCAAAAGCACCGTCAGGAAACTTTGGATATTCAAAAGATTTAGAAGAAGCTATCTCTTCAATCAAATCAGGACTTGATAAACATGCTAAAAGTGCAGACTTCTATAGCATTAAACTTCTTAGTAATGACAAAATAGTTGCTTCAGATTTCCCAAGTGAAGTACTTACAAAAGCTGACAGCTTAAGAAAATCACTTGAAAAAAAATACAATGATGATATCGACAGTATTATAACAGAGCAAAGATATGCCTGGATTAAATCTATCATCAACAAAGTAATTGTAAAACGTCGTAAAGAAAAGCTTTCGCTTTCAGATAAAATCGATAAGGTTGTAACAAACAAGTGGCTTGCACTTCCAATCTTCTTCCTTATCATTTATGGTATTTACTGGATTTGTCTTAATCCAGATGGACCAAACAAGAAAATCGTTGGTATAACATTTGGACTTGTTTTTAAATTTATTTTCTGGGTCCTCGATTTATTAGTAGGATGGGGCGTAGCACCATGGCTTACATCACTTATTTGTGATGGTGTTCTCTTTGGTGTAGGTATTATGATTGCATTTATCCCTTATTTAATGATTCTTTTTGTATTCCTTGCAATACTTGAAGAATGTGGTTATATGGCACGTGTAACATTCATTATGGACCGTGTATTCCGTCGTTTCGGACTTTCAGGAAAATCATTTATCCCTATGCTTCTTGGTACAGGTTGTACAGTACAAGCTGTAGCTGCAACACGTACTATTGAAGATGAAAATGATAGAAAGATGACAATCTTCCTTACACCATTTATCCCTTGTGCAACTATGATGCCTACAGTACTTCTCGTAGTTGGACTTATTACTAATAACCCAATGATTCCACCTCTTGTATACATTATTTCAATCATTTTTGTTATACTTGGTGGTATCTTCCTTAAACACACAATGTTCAAAGGCGAGCCTGCTCCATTCGTAATGGAATTACCTGAATACAAATTGCCACGTCTTAAAAACATATGGCACTTTGTTTGGGAAAAAACAGTAGCTCTCTTTAGAAAAGCAGGTACAATTATCGTACTTACAACAATTGTTATCTGGTTCCTTAAATACTTCGATTTCACACTTACACCAGTTGAGTCACTTGAAACAAGTATGCTTGCAGGAATTGGAAAGGCATTAGCACCATTATTTATTCCACTTGGCTGGGGATCATGGCAGCTTATTGCAGCTATGATTACAGGTTTTGTTGCTAAAGATAACCTTCTTGCTACAATGGGTGTTATTTTCGGCGAAGAAGCTGTAACAGGTGCAATGGCATCAATCCTTTCACCAGCAGCTGCTGTATCATTCCTTTTATTCTTTATCTTATCTTGCCCATGTTTCGCAACAATGGGTGCTATAAGAAAAGAACTTGGATCTGCAAAACTTACATGGCAGGCAATTGGTTTCCAGATGGGAACAGCTTACCTTGCTGCTTTAATTGCATATCAGATTCTTAGATTTGTAATGTAATCACCTGACGACGCAAAACCTCAAATAAATCACGAAGAGCACTGTATATTCCAACCTACAGTGCTCTTTCTCTTTGTTTAAATATTAAATTATACCGTACTATACTTATTCTTTCTTCTATCTAATATGACTTTCATTGTAAGAGCAGCTACGCATAATATAAGCTGAACTAATGGTGCAGTCATCCATATGCCATTTATTCCTTTTAAAGCCCCCATAACACTTAATAACACAGGTAACAAAACACAAGGTTCTATATAAACAAGAATCGTTGATACTAATGACTTTCCAGTTGCATAAAAAAACGCACATGTAAGTCTTGAAATACCAACTGTAGTATACGAAAATGCCACAATAGTAATTGCTGTTATACACATATCTCGTATTTCTGGAACTATTCCAAATATATCAGATAAGGCTCCTGCAAATCTTACTGTTAAAAATGTACTTAATATTGAAACAAACAGTGATAATACAAAGGCATGTCTGTATATAAAATGAAGTTCCTTTTCCTTTTTAGCACCATAGTAGAAAGAAAAGAGTGGCTGTACTCCATCACCTATCCCCTGAAGTAACAACTGAATAGCTGTTAAAATATATATTACAACTGAAAAAATATTAACCGCTGCGCCTCCACCATACTGAATACATTTCCAGTTTGTAAATAATATAGTTAACGATGGTACAAGATTTTGCCCAAATGGAGAAACTCCAATTTTACATATCTTCTTTATTTCTCGTTTACGCAACTTGAAATTTTCTTTTGAGAACAATTTTTTATCTGATGTCAAAAGGTATATGACACTAAGACACGCTACAACCGCCTGGGCAATCATTGTTGCAAGCCCCGCACCAAAAAGTCCTAACGGATATTTATATACAAGGAAATAATCAAGGACTATATTTGTTACAAGTCCTGAGCTCATAATAGCTGTTGCACTTACTGTATTTCCCCTGTTTCTAATTAAAGGATTTAATCCATTTCCAAGAGATATAAAAATACCTCCGGATAGAATAACGACAATATACTGTCTGCAAAGTTCATTTAAATGACCGTCTGCACCAAGGAAATCAAGAAGTGGTGACAGAAACGACAACATAACAATAGGAACTAAAATTCCTATTGAGATAAGAATTACAACACCCATCCCCCATACATTGTCGGCTTCTTTTTCTCTGTCTTCTCCTCTGTACATAGACATAAGCACTGCACTTCCAACTCCAAGTCCAATAGCCATAGAGCTTAATATACACTGCAAAGGCCAAACCATATTAATTGCACCAAGGGCATCATTTCCCGTAAAATTTCCGATAAATAATCCATCTATAATTGAGTAGAATCCGCTGAGCATCATAGCAAGCATCGACGGAATAATATATTGTATTAGTTCTTTGTTAAGCTTCTTTTTGTTCATAGTAATTCTATTCCTTTTCCACATATTTCCAACTAATATTGTAACCTAACAATACCTTTATTAGCAATATTTTTTATAGTATACTTTTTGACTCGAAAGTATGCTAAAATGTAATAAGATATTTTATGTATTAGGAAAGGATGATTCCATGAGAATAACAGATATTTTATTCGTTGCTATTATATGTATTGATACATCAATGGCCCGTTTTGTAAATATGCTTATGCCAGACGGAGAAACTTTTACAGTACTTTCAATACAGATTGTATTATGTCTTATTATATGGAGACTTCATATATATCTTATAAGAAATGTCAACTGGATCAAGTCATATTTTCTTCATACAGACGGACTTTTTAAAAAAGAATATGATCTTGAAAGCATGGCAAACTTCTTAACTATAGCAGAAGTTCTAATTTTTGCAAGTTTTGCTTTAAAGGGATTTATGTAGAATTTATGAAAGAAACCCGCTGCCACATTGCAGCGGGTTTCTTTATTATCTATAATTTTATCTAAAATGCAAAAAGCCTCACAGCTCTTTCGAGCCATGAGGCAATTTTTTATATTAGAACTTTATATATCTAATTGCTTAAATTATGCGTTCTTTTTAGCGATTGCAGCCTGAGCAGCAGCAAGTCTAGCAATTGGAACACGGAATGGTGAGCAAGATACATAATCAAGTCCGATTTCGTTACAGAATTCAACTGAGTATGGATCTCCACCGTGCTCTCCACAGATACCAACATGAAGTTTTTCATTAACTGGTTTTCCAAGTTTAAGAGCTGTTTCCATAAGTTTACCAACACCATTTCTATCGATCTTAGCGAATGGATCATTCTCGAAGATCTTAGCATCGTAGTAAGCGTCAAGGAATTTACCAGCATCATCACGTGAGAATCCGAATGTCATCTGTGTAAGGTCGTTTGTACCGAAGCAGAAGAAGTCTGCCTCTGCAGCGATCTCATCAGCTGTAAGAGCAGCTCTTGGGATCTCGATCATTGTACCAACTTCGTAGTCAAGTTCGATACCAGCAGCAGCGATTTCTTCATCAGCTGTTGCAACAACGATATTCTTAACATATTTGAACTCTTTAATATCTCCAACGAGTGGAATCATAAGTTCTGGGCAAACTTTCCAGTCAGCATGTGCTTTCTGTACGTTGATTGCTGCACGGATGATAGCTCTTGTCTGCATCTTAGCAATTTCAGGATATGTAACTGCAAGACGGCATCCTCTGTGTCCCATCATTGGGTTGAACTCATGAAGTGAAGCGATGATTGTTTTAATCTGCTCTACTGTCTTGCCCTGTGTATCTGCAAGTTTCTTGATATCTTCTTCAGTTGTTGGAACGAACTCATGAAGTGGTGGATCTAAGAAACGAATTGTAACTGGGTTACCTTCAAGTGCTTCGTAAAGAGCCTCGAAGTCTGCCTGCTGTACAGGAAGAATCTTAGCAAGTGCTGCTTCTCTTTCTTCTACTGTATCTGAACAAATCATTTCACGGAATGCATCGATTCTGTCGCCTTCGAAGAACATATGCTCTGTACGGCAAAGTCCGATACCTTCAGCACCAAGCTCGCAAGCTTTAACAGCGTCTGCAGGTGTATCAGCGTTTGTACGAACTTTCATAGTTCTGTATTTGTCAGCCCATCCCATGATTCTTCCGAATTCACCAGCGATTGTAGCATCAACTGTAGCGATGATTCCATCGTAGATGTTACCTGTTGATCCATCAAGTGAAATGAAGTCTCCTTCGTGGTATTCTTTTCCAGCAAGTGTGAATTTCTTGTTAGCTTCGTCCATAGCGATGTCTCCACAACCAGATACGCAGCATCTACCCATTCCACGAGCAACTACAGCAGCGTGTGATGTCATACCACCACGAACTGTAAGGATACCCTGAGCAGCTTTCATACCTTCGATATCTTCTGGAGATGTCTCAAGACGTACAAGAACAACTTTTTCTCCATTTTCTGCCCAGTTTTTAGCGTCTTCAGCTGTGAAAACGATTTTACCACAAGCAGCTCCTGGTGAAGCTCCGAGTGCTTTACCAACTGGTACAGCAGCTTTAAGTGCAGCAGCATCAAACTGTGGGTGAAGAAGTGTATCAAGGTTTCTAGGCTCGATCATTGCAACAGCCTTTTCTTCTGTGATCATTCCTTCATCTACAAGGTCACAAGCGATCTTAAGAGCAGCTGGAGCTGTTCTCTTACCGTTACGTGTCTGTAACATGTAAAGGTGTTTGTCTTCGATTGTGAATTCCATGTCCTGCATATCTCTGTAGTGATCTTCAAGAGTATGGCAGATATCTACGAACTGATCGTAAACTTCTGGCATAACTTCTTTAAGCTGATCAATTTTCTGTGGTGTACGAACACCAGCAACAACGTCTTCACCCTGAGCGTTCATAAGGAACTCACCCATAAGGTGTTTTTCTCCTGTAGCTGGGTCACGTGTGAATGCAACACCTGTTCCAGATGTTTCTCCCATGTTACCAAATGCCATCATCTGTACGTTAACAGCTGTTCCCCATGAGTAAGGAATATCGTTATCACGACGATATACGTTAGCACGTGGGTTATCCCATGAACGGAATACAGCTTTGATAGCTCCGATAAGCTGATCTTTAGGATCTGCTGGGAAATCTTCACCGATTTTTGATTTATATTCTTCTTTGAACTGTGTAGCAAGAACTTTAAGATCTTCTGCTGTAAGATCTACGTCCTGTGTAACACCTTTCTCTTCTTTCATCTTGTCAATAAGTTCTTCGAAGTATTTTTTACCTACTTCCATAACTACGTCAGAGTACATCTGGATGAATCTTCTGTAGCAATCCCAAGCCCAACGTGGGTTTCCTGATTTTTCTGAAAGTACTTCAACAACTTCTTCATTAAGTCCGAGGTTGAGGATAGTATCCATCATACCAGGCATAGATGCACGTGCTCCTGATCTAACAGAAACAAGAAGTGGATTCTCTTTGTCTCCAAATTTCTTTCCTGTTACACCTTCCATTTTTGTGATTGCGTCCATGATCTGATCCATGATTTCGTCATTAATCTTCTGTCCATCTTCGTAGTACTGTGTACAAGCTTCTGTTGTAATAGTAAATCCCTGTGGAACTGGAAGACCTAAATTTGTCATCTCTGCAAGGTTAGCACCTTTACCACCTAAAAGGTTTCTCATAGTTGCGTTACCTTCTGTAAACATATAAACCCATTTGTTCATATCCAAGTGACCTCCTGATAAATAATTATTTATATTGCATTATTGCGCATATAATATTTTAAGTGTTTTAAGCTCTAACGTCAAGCCTTTTGAGCTCTTTTGACTGACTTTATTGCTATCTTAAAGCCTATTGATTTAAATTTATTTAAGTCTGTTTTTATTATTTCATTTTCTTACTATTTATAGTGAAAATTTTCTTGTTATTTCATCTTGCAAACTTCATTCCAGACCAGTTTTTAATCTGTTGTAACATTATATCATTTGGTTCAATCAATATATTACAAAGTCTGCCATCCTGTTTTACCATAATTGAATACACTGCTTTTCCCTTTTTCCCCGATGTAGCATCATAAACTTTCTGTGGATTAAAAGACTTAAGTCCTGCATGTCCACAAGGCGCTATAATTTCAGCTTCTCTTACATCTATTGAAAATAAAGTTTTTCTCTTTTCTTTATTGTATATAGTATCAATCTGAAACTCGCTGTTAACCATACTATACTCATATTCAAGGTTTAGTCTTTTAAGCCCGAACTGATAAAGGGCAGCTATTAAAAGAGCTACTACAAGAACAGCTGTAATTCCCATAAACATCATTCCAAATAATATTCCGGCCACCGCTGCAATTCCAGTCAGAATATAAATTATTATTTTTTTAGTTCCATTATCCCTTTTAACAAGCTGCTCATAAAATTCATCATTCATCGGTAAGCACCACCTTTCTGCTTTTTAAAATCATAAGTGCAACCTTAAGTATCATTGCATCCTCGAATTCTCGTATATCAAATCCTGTTTTCTTTTCTATCTGTTCTATTCTGTACACAAGTGTATTTCTATGCATATGAACCTGACGTGATGTTTCTGCTATATTTAAATTGTTATCAAGAAAACATGTAACGGCGTTTATTAAATCAGGATCTAAACCTGCTATTTCCTTTATTCCTGGGATCGAGTCGAGAAATTTTTTGCATACTTCATCACTTAATTCACATATCATCTCTCCCATTCCCATTTGCTGATATGCATATATATCATCCTGATAATAGAACATCTCGCCTATTTCAAGAGCTGTTAACGCTTTTTTATATGAATCATGAAGATCATCTATCTTATTATACTGCTCACTGTAAGATGCCTTTACTGACATCATAGCCTCTGTTGTAAGAGTATCTACTATAACATGTGCAATATTTTCAAGACTATTATCTTCGTCTTTATCATATGAATGTATAAATGCCACTCTATTATCCTTTAGCTTAACAACATAATTATATAAATATATAGGAAAAAGCTGTCCTATTATCTGATTCACATATCCCGATATATTACTTTTAGACTCTATTATAACTACACCGTAACGGTTGTCTTTGGCAACTCCATATGATTTTGCCTGTTCTAGTAATTCTTCATCTGCTGTCCCTTTAAGAACATTTTTCCAGAAATAATTTACATCATATTTTTCCTTGTAAGCCCTGTTGATATATGTAAGCTGCTGATATATCTCATCAGCCTTACTACTGTTAAAATTTTTAACCTCGAGTTCAAGACCTGTATTCTTTTTTATTTCCTTAAGTTCTTTTTCAATGTCTTTTAAACTTATCATATAGATTTCCTTTATCTTATGTGTAAACAAAGGGCCGTACACTCATGCACGACCCCTTTTAAGACTTACTTTTTTATTAATTTAAAATTGCAAGTTCTGTTTCTTTATCAAATAAATGTACTTTATTCATATCTAAAGCAAATGTTGCTTCGTCGCCTGCTCTTAAATGTGTTCTTGAATTAACTCTTGCTGTAAGTGGTGTATCTCCAAGATCAAAGTATAAGAATACTTCTGCACCAAGTAATTCGTAAACTTTAATTTTTGTCTTAATTACTGTATCAGGTGAAGCTGCTAAAAATTCTTCTGAATCATGTACATCTTCTGGACGTATACCAATTACGATAGTCTTTCCATCGTAGTTTCCTTCTATAAGAGCTTTTCTCTTCTTCTCATCAACTTTAATATTATGACCTTCAACTTCTAATATAGCATCAGAACCATTTACATGTACAACTGCATCAAGGAAGTTCATCTGTGGTGATCCAATAAATCCTGCAACAAACATATTGCATGGGTTGTTGTATAAGTTCTGTGGTGTATCAATCTGCTGAACAACTCCATCTTTCATAACTACGATTCTTGTTCCAAGTGTCATAGCTTCTGTCTGGTCATGTGTTACGTAGATAATAGTTGCTCCAAGTTTTTCATGAAGTTTAGCAATCTCAAGTCTCATCTGTACACGAAGCTTGGCATCAAGGTTTGAAAGTGGCTCATCCATAAGGAATACTTTAGGATTACGTACAATTGCACGACCCATAGCAACACGCTGTCTTTGTCCACCTGATAAAGCCTTTGGTTTACGATCTAAAAGATTCTCAAGTCCAAGAATAGCTGCTGCTTCTTTAACTTTTTTATCAATTTCATCCTTAGGTACTTTTCTAAGTTTAAGAGCAAATGCCATATTATCGTATACTGTCATATGTGGATAAAGAGCGTAGTTCTGGAATACCATTGCGATATCTCTGTCCTTAGGCTCTACATCATTCATCTCTACTCCGTCAATCTTAAATGAACCATTTGAAATATCTTCAAGTCCTGCAATCATTCTAAGTGTTGTAGATTTACCACATCCTGATGGTCCTACGAAAATTATAAATTCTTTATCTTCAACTTCAAGATTGAAGTCTTTTACTGCATGAAATCCGTTTGGATATACTTTATTAATATTAGTTAATGATAACTCAGCCATTATTGTTCCTCCTTAATAGTGCGTCCTTTTTTCTTATAACTCTATTATATGTTACGCATTAAATATGAACAATATAATCTCTAACCAAATTAATGCTCTTATTATATACAAAACACCGAAAACTTATTTCATTCTGTTAAGAAATGTCTTATATGCTCTGTATGCTTCATATACATCTGCTTTACTTGTTACTTCCCATGGTGAATGCATTGAAAGTACTGGAACCCCTCCGTCGATTACTTCCATACCAAACTGTGCAAGAATATAAGCGATAGTTCCACCGCCGCCTACATCGATTTTACCCATTTCTGACATCTGGAATGCAACATCATCTTCATTAAATATATTTCTAAGCTTTGCAATATATTCTGCATTAGCATCATTTGAACCACTCTTACCTCGTGAACCTGTATGTTTTGTAATACATATTCCTTTTCCAAAGAAGCTTGATGATTTCTTATCATATGCTTCTCCGTAAAGTGGATCGTAAGCAGCACTTACGTCTGATGAGATCATTGTTGAATTTGCCATTGTATGACGAAGTTTTAATTCAGTAAATCCACCGAGTTTATCAATCATATCTGCCACTGCATTTTCAAAGAAACGTGAGTGCATACCTGTTGCTCCAACGCTTCCAATTTCTTCTTTATCAACAAGAATACAGCATGATGTACGTTTAACTTCTGGAACATCTATCATAGCTGCAAGTGATGTATATGCACAAACTCTGTCATCCTGTCCATATGCAATAACCATACTTCTGTCAAGTCCTAAGTCTCTTGCTTTACCAGCTGGTACTACTTCGAGTTCTGCTGACATAAAGTCATCTTTTTCAATACCATATTTTTCTTTTAAAATTCCAAAAACTTCAGCTGCTACAGCATCTTTCTCCTCACCTTTAAGTGGTTTACTTCCAATAAGAACATCAAGATTTTCACCTTCAACTACAACTTTTGCATTCTTCTCCATCTGATTTGCTGAAAGATGTACAAGAAGATCTGTAATAACAAATACTGGATCATTATCATCTTCACCGATAACAATATCAAATTTAGTTCCATCCATTTTTGCTACAACACCGTGAATTGCAAGTGGAAGTGTTACCCACTGGTATTTCTTAATTCCGCCATAGTAATGTGTATCAAAATAAGCGAATTTGCTGTCTTCATATACAGGATTCTGTTTAAGATCCATACGTGGTGAGTCAATATGAGCACCTAAGATATTCATACCTTTTTCTATTGGATCTTCACCTATGTTAAATAAAGCAATTGACTTATCCATCCATGATGCATAAACTTTATCACCTTTTGTGAGTGTCTCTTTCTCTTCAAGTGCAACATAACCTGCTTCTCTTGCCTGACGGATAATTTCTTTTACGCACTCTCTTTCTGTTTTTCCTGTATCAAGGAATTTTTTGTATTCCCCATTTACGCTTTCAAGCTCTTTAAGCTGTTCTTCTGTATAAACTTCCCATAATGTATTTTCCATTTTTTAAGTCCTCCTTAAAGTTTATATATGTTTTTAAGCAAAAAGGGGGACATCTTTTTAAAGATTATCCCCCGATTTTTATCTGCCTTAAATCGGCAGGTTAATTTATATTTAATTAAAATGCAAATTTTTCTGCAAAGTATGCATCAAGATCTTCAATCTTAATTCTTTCCTGCTCCATTGTGTCACGGTCACGTACTGTAACTGCTCCATCTTCTACAGAATCAAAATCATATGTTACACAGAATGGTGTACCGATTTCATCCTGACGACGGTAACGTTTACCAATGTTTCCACGATCATCAAATTCACAGTTATATTTCTTAGCAAGCTGCTGCCATACTTTTTCTGCTCCTTCGTTAAGTTTCTTAGAAAGTGGAAGAACACCAATCTTAACTGGTGCAAGTGCTGGGTGGAAGTGCATAACTGTACGTGTATCTCCACCTTCAAGTTCCTCTTCATCATATGCACTGCAAAGGAATGCAAGTACCATACGGTCTGCTCCAAGTGATGGTTCTATTACATATGGAACATATTTCTCTTTCTTCTCGTCATCAAAGTATGTAAGGTCCTGCTTTGAAACATCCATATGCTGATTAAGATCATAATCTGTTCTATCAGCAATACCCCAAAGTTCTCCCCATCCAAATGGGAATAAAAATTCGAAGTCTGTTGTAGCTTTACTATAGAAGCATAATTCTTCTGGGCTGTGATCACGAAGTCTAAGTTCTTCTCTTGGAATACCAAGTGAAAGTAACCAGTCAAGGCAGAACTGTTTCCAGTAGTTAAACCAGTCAAGGTCTGTTCCTGGCTCACAGAAGAATTCAAGTTCCATCTGCTCAAACTCTCTTGTACGGAATGTAAAGTTTCCTGGTGTAATCTCGTTACGGAATGATTTACCAATCTGAGCGATACCAAATGGAATTTTCTTTCTTGATGTTCTCTGAACATTCTTAAAGTTTACAAAGATTCCCTGAGCTGTCTCTGGTCTTAAGTAAACTGTATTTGTTGCATTCTCAGTTACACCCTGGAATGTTTTGAACATAAGGTTGAACTGACGAATATCTGTAAAGTTATGTTTACCACATGAAGGACATTTAATATTATGTTCTTCAATGAAATTTGTCATCTCTTCCTGGCTCCATGCATCAACTGATCCTTTGATCTCAATGTTATTATCTGCACAGAAGTCCTCAATAAGTTTATCAGCACGGAAACGCTCGTGACATTCGCGACAATCCATAAGTGGATCTGCAAATCCGCCTAAATGTCCTGATGCAACCCATGTCTGTGGATTCATAAGGATAGCACAGTCAACTCCTACGTTGTGTGGAGACTCCTGTACGAATTTCTGCCACCATGCTTTTTTAACATTGTTTTTTAATTCTACACCGAGATTACCGTAATCCCATGTATTTGCAAGACCACCGTAGATTTCACTACCTGGATATACAAATCCTCTTGATTTGGCAAGTGCTACGATTTTGTCCATTGTCTTTTCTGCCATAATATATTTCCTCTCATTTTCTTAATCATGTTAACTATCTTATTATAAAGGGTTTTATAGTATTTTTCAACCTTTTAGAAAGTTTATATGGTATCTAGTGTATCAAGTATCTCTAGTGAGTTAAAATCTTTTTCAATATGAATAAATCTATATCTATCAGATATTGTCGCAAGTTCTTTTAGCACTTCCGCCTTAACGTTAAATGTGTAAAGTTTTTGGATAGTGCTTCCCTGAATATATTGAAGAGTATATAAAGTTGAATTGCTTAAACAGATTTTATCTATAACTCCACTTGTGCATTTATCACATATTATTCCACCTTTTGATGGAGAAAAATACACTCTTCCCCCTTCATTTCCACATACAAGGCATCTTCGAACTTCAGGTCCTATTCCCATTATGTAATACATTTTTATTTCAAAAACATATCTTATAAGTTTGTCTGGAATGTGCTCATTTGTTAGAGCCTTAAGTGACTGATATAGTAATTTCAAAACTTCTCTTTCATCATTACTTTCTCTTGTACAAAAAGAGGCAAATTCAAGAAAATACAACCCATAATATGCACCTAACATATCTGTTCTTAATTCATCGAAATAATTTTCAATTTCTGCTCCCTGAAGGGTATATGAGTTTCTTCCCTGATACAAAGTAAATTTGCCAAATGTAAAAGGACTTGTAACTCCAACAAGCGAGCTGTTAGGGCGCCTTGCACCCCTTGCAAAAGCTGCCACTTTTCCATATTCTTTTGTAAGTATAACTACTCTCCTGTCATACTCACCAATAGGTGCGGCAGACAGGACCATTCCGGTTACAACTACCTGATCCACCTTTTTCTCCCTTTACTAATTAATTATTGACCTACATTTCATCTTCTCTGTAACCAAAGTTCTTCATAAGGAAATCACTGTCCCTCCAGTTTTTCTGAACTTTAACCCAGAGTTTTAAGTTTACTTTGCAGTCAAGAAGTCTCTCGATTTCAAATCTTGCAGTACTTCCAATTTTCTTAAGCATTGCTCCTTGTTTACCAATAATAATTCCTTTATGAGAATCTCTTTCACATATAATTGTTGCATCTATATGCATTACACGTTTTTCCATCTTCATTCTGTCAATGGCAACGGCAATACCATGAGGAATTTCTTCCTGAAGGCTGTGAAGTGATTTTTCCCTTATAATTTCAGCAACTATCTGTCTTTCAGGCTGATCTGTAATAGTATCCTCATCATAGAACTGTGGTCCGTATGGAAGATATTTCATAATAACTTTTACAAGTTCATCACAGTTATCACCTTTTCTTGCTGAAACAGGTACTATATCTGCAAAATCGAACTCTTTGCTATATGTTTCAATAAAGCTAAACACTTCTTCTTTCTTAACCATATCAATCTTGTTAATTACAAGAACAACTGGTGTTTTAACTCTTTTAAGCTTTTCAATTATATGCTGCTCACCAGCTCCGATAAAGTTTGATGGTTCTACGAGCCATAAAACTACATCAACTTCATTTAATGATCTCTCTGCAACATTTACCATGTACTCACCAAGTTTGTTTTTAGCTTTATGAATACCTGGTGTATCAACAAATACAATCTGTCCTTCATCTGTTGTAAGTACTGTCTGTATTTTATTTCTTGTTGTCTGTGGTTTGTTAGATGTTATAGCTATCTTCTGTCCAATAAGGTGATTCATAAGAGTTGATTTACCAACGTTTGGACGACCAATAAGTGTAACAAATCCTGATTTAAAATTATCCTGCATAAGTTTCCCCCTTAAAATAATGGTGATACATTCATAAACATATCTTTATTATCTTCTATTTTATCTTCTCCGCCAATTACACATAAAAGATCATCATCAAGAACTGCTTTTACTGTCTTTGAAAGATTTCTTATATCTTCCTGTGTGGCATTTAAAATTTCTTCTCGTTCCTTTTTAATCATCTCTTCAGTTACATGGTTCATATAAAGATTCATTGAACGTGAACCTTTTGTTGCTGGTGTCATTGGGCGATCAATGTTACTCATTGTTCCAATAATATATTTATTCATATCTCTGTCTGAAACTGTGAAATTTTCAAGATACTTAGTAACACCTTCGTAAATCTCGTTTGTCTTTTCAAGATTTGGATCACGGTATGACATAAAATATCCTTCTCCAAGTCTGTTAAAGCTGCTCATGCATCCATATGCTCCACCTTTAACTCGTACATTCTGCCAGAGATAATCATAACTTAAAATAACTTTAAGTATCTGAAGTGCACCATGATAAGGCACTCCTTTATCCATGAAGTTACCACTTCTTGATACATATTGTACTTTTGAAGAAGTCTTAAATCCTTCGTTCTGTCTTTTGCATATCATAACAAGCTTTTCTGATTTATCAAATCCGTTAAAGAGATGAGGAATCATATTTTTAATTCCTTCTTTAACAGGCTCTAAACCATCCTTTGAAGATGTATAGCTTACTATCATATTTTCCTTACAGAATAACTTGTTTGCAATATCTTTTAAATTTATAATAAGCTCTTTTTTTCTGTCTTCAAAGTTATCCTGTATATCTTTAACAGCTCTGTAATATCCAATTCCTTCTATATCATCTTTAAACTTAGCCTGTGGTGATGTATAAGATAACGCTCTCATGGCTGAAGTAATATGTCCTGACGATAAAAGTCCCATCTGAAGTTTTGAAATTACAACATCAATGATTTCCTTTAATCTCTTTTCATCATCAAGCTTAGACTCTGTAAGTATTTCAGTCATCATCTTAAATAAGATATCCATCTTAGGATATAAAGCTTTACCTTTAATCTCAAACATTGGTGTAAACTGTTTTTCTTTAACTTTTGTAACATCAGCATAAAGTTCAATTGATGTTCCAATACCGCCTGTATGTAAGTTAATCTCATTAAAAAGTTCACCGTATTCATGTTTGTTAGTATCAATAATTCCAAGAACTGACTGAAGAAGACCTGCATATACTAACTTTTCTTCTGGAATATGTGACATATCAAACATAAGAAGACCATATCCAATTCCATTAGTATCCACATCATGGTGTACAAGTTTTACACCTTCTACATCCATTTCTTCATTAAAGAATGGGGCTATTTCTCTTGAAATATCACTTCTGTCAAGAACTGGTATTTTTTCTATATCTTCAAGTGCATCTTCACTTTCCTGATACGCTTTAAGATCTTTAGTTCTCTTAACAAGGTTATCAATTTCTTCTTCACTTAATGTAGCTTTGTACTCCAAAAGTTTATCAGAAAGTTCTTTATCAAGTCTTGCTGTACGTCCTTTTTCAGGTTCAACAGTAATAATAGATCCATGTGTATTATCAAGAAGATATTCTTTAATAAGTCCTTCAAAATATCCTGTCCCAATATTTTCTCTTAAGAATTTAAATACTGGAAGTGCTTCCATATGAATAAATGGTTTTTCTTCATCATACAGCCAGCTGTCAAATATCTGAAGCCCATACATAAGTCCTTTAGGGAAGTTACCAAAATTAGCTTCTCTGTATCTAAATTCATTATAATTAATTCCAGCCTCTAAAGCTTTTTCATTTATTCCATTTTCCACAAGTCCTCTTAAAGTATCTTCAATTACTTTTACGAACTCTTCTTTTTTATCTGCATCAGTATTCTTTGCAATAATGCTAAATAATGGCTGTTTAATTCCATTATCATAATATCCCATTATATCTTTACCAATTCCAGCATCTGTAAGCGCTTTCTTAAGTGGTGCTCCTGGCGCACTAAGAAGTGCGAAATCAAGTATCTCAAATGCAACATAAAGCTTTTCATCAAGGCTTGTACCTACAACTTTATTATATGCAAGATATGTATTTTCTTCTTCAGATTCATCACTTGAAATAGAATATTTAAATGAAAGATCTTTTACTTTATCAAATGGTTTCTGAGTTTTAATTTCAGAATCAATTTCAATCTTATCAAATTTTGATAAATATTCCTTATCAAGCCAGTTAAGTTTCTCCTCCATATCCATATCACCATAAAGATAAATATATGAGTTGGATGGATGGTAGTATTTTCTGTGGAAATCAAGAAATTCCTCATATGTAAGATCAGGAATATTATCTGGGTCTCCGCCTGATTCATTTGAGTATGATGTGTCAGGGAAAAGTGAATTTAAAATAACTCGATCAAGAAGTCCTTCTGGTGAAGAAAATGCTCCTTTCATCTCATTATAAACAACTCCATTGTATTCAAGGTCGCTATCTTTATTTTCTAATTTATAGCTCCAGCCTTCCTGACGGAAGATTTCTTCATGCTCATAAATATTTGGATAAAATACTGCATCCATATATATATGCATAAGGTTTTGGAAATCTTTGTCATTGCAACTTGCTACCGGATATAAAGTTTTATCAGGATATGTCATTGCATTTAAAAATGTGTTAAGTGATCCTTTTACAAGTTCTACAAACGGATCTTTAACCGGGAAGTTCTTAGAGCCACAAAGTACTGAATGTTCCATTATATGTGGAACCCCTGTACTGTTAGATGGTGGTGTTCTAAATCCTATATTAAACACTTTATTGTCATCATCATTTTTAAGTAAAAGTACTCTTGCTCCGCTTTTTTTATGTCTTAAAAGGTATCCTTCTGACTTAAGTGAGTTTAGAGTTTCTTTTTGTATAAGTTCATAAGCATTCATTTTCAAATACCTCACATTTTTCTATATTTCAACTACATTATTATATCATCTAAATAAAGACAATAAAAGGGTCCCCTTTAATTTTAAATAGTTCACGTTAAAAAAGGCTACTGTATCTAAATGGTACAGTAGCCTTAATCTTATGCTTTATTATAAGCTAATATTCTATTATTCTTCTCCACCGTAAAGTGTAACAAGTTTCTGAAGGTAAGCATATCTATCCATAGCTTCTTTCTCATTCTGTGCGAAGAGTCTTTCAGCTTTTTCTGGATTTGCTCTCTTAAGAGCGTTGTAACGAACTTCACCGTTAAGGAATTCCTGGTATCCTTCAGCCTTAGGAGCTTTACTATCAAGAGTAAATTTGCTTCCTTCTGCTGCTGGATTGAATCTGAAGTTGTTCCAGTATCCACATTCTACTGCTAATGCTTCCTCAGTCTGAGCTTTGCTCATACCTTTCTTGATACCATGGTTGATACATGGAGCGTAAGCAATGATAAGTGATGGTCCTGGATAAGCCTCAGCCTCAGCGATTGCTTTAACTGTCTGGTTATAATCAGCACCCATAGCAATCTGTGCTACGTATACGTATCCGTAACTCATAGCGATTCCTGCAAGGTCTTTCTTCTTAGTCTCTTTACCACCAGCTGCAAACTGTGCTGTAGCACCTGTCTTAGTAGCCTTAGAAGACTGTCCACCTGTGTTAGAGTAAACTTCTGTATCGAATACGAAGATGTTAATATCTTTTCCACTAGCGAGAACATGGTCTACACCACCGAATCCGATATCGTAAGCCCATCCGTCTCCACCGAAGATCCACTGTGATTTCTTAGCTAAGTAATCTTTGTGTTTAAGAAGTTCTGCTTTTTCTACACTGTCACAATTGCATGCTTCAAGAGCTGCAACAAGTTTGTCTGTTGCTGTTCCATTAGTAGCACCAACTGCAAATGTATCAAGGTATTCAGCGCATGCTGCTTTAACTGCTTCGTCGCATGTAGCTGCTGCAAGTTTCTCAACATGAGCTTTCATTCTTGCTCTAATTGTGTTCTGAGCAAGGAGCATACCATAACCAAACTCTGCGTTATCTTCGAAGAGTGAGTTAGACCATGCTGGACCTTTACCTTCTGGTGTCATTGTATATGGTGTTGATGGTGATGAGTTACCCCAAATTGAAGAACATCCTGTTGCGTTAGCAATGTACATTCTATCACCAAATAACTGTGTAATAAGTTTAGCGTAAGGTGTTTCTCCACAACCTGCACAAGCTCCTGAGAACTCAAGAAGTGGCTGTTTAAACTGGCTTCCCTTAACTGTATTTTCTTTGAATTTTTCAACAACTTCTGGTTTAGCTGGAAGGCTCTGGCCATAATCAAAGTTAGCCTGCTCTTCTTTATTAGCTTCAAAGTTCTGCATTGCAAGAGCTTTGTTACCTTTCATTCCTGGACATACGTTAACACATGATCCACATCCTGTACAGTCATATGCTGATACAGTAATAGCAAATTTCATGCCTTTCATTCCGATCATGTCTTTTGTCTTCATACCTTCTGGTGCGTTAGCAGCTTCTTCCTCTGTCATAGCTACTGGACGAATTACAGCATGTGGACATACGAATGCACAACGGTTACACTGTACACAGTTTGCTGGATCCCAAACTGGAACGTCTACTGCGATACCACGTTTTTCAAATGCTGATGTACCTGATGGTGTTGATCCATCTACATAATCTTTAAATGCTGAAACTGGAAGTGTGTTACCTTCCTGAGCATTAACTTTTGACTGAATATTTTTAGCAAATGCAACTGCATCTTTTCTACCATTCTCGTCGATGTGTGGAGTTGTAAGACCTTCGTCTTCTGCAGATTTCCAGCTTTCTGGAACTTCTACTGCAACTACCTGTTTAGCACCTGCATCGATAGCATCGTAGTTCATCTGAACAATCTTATCACCTTTTCTTCCGTAAGTAGCTTTAGCTGCTTTCTTCATAAGGTCGATAGCTTCTTCTTCTGGAATGATAGAAGCAAGTTTAAAGAATGCTGACTGAAGAACTGTATTGATACGTCCGCCAAGTCCGATTTCTTTACCGATCTTGATACCGTCGATTGTGTAAAGTTTAATATTGTGGTCAGCGATGTAAGCTTTAACCTGTCCTGGTAAGTGCTCTTCAAGTCCTTCCATATCCCATGGGCAGTTAAGAAGGAATGTACCACCGTCAACTAATTCCTGAACCATGTTGTATTTGTCAACATATGCAGGGTTATGACATGCTACAAAGTTTGCCTGGTGGATAAGGTATGTAGATTTAATAGGCTCTTTACCAAAACGTAAGTGAGACATTGTAACTCCACCTGACTTCTTAGAGTCATAATCGAAGTATGCCTGAGCGTACATATCTGTGTTATCACCAATGATTTTGATTGAGTTCTTGTTAGCTCCAACAGTACCGTCAGCTCCAAGTCCCCAGAATTTACAGTTGATTGTTCCTTCTGGTGTTGTAACAAGTGGTTTACCAACTTCAAGTGAAAGGTTAGTAACATCATCTTCGATACCGATTGTAAATCTTTCTTTCTCTGTGTTGTTAAATACAGCAACAATCTGAGCTGGTGTTGTATCTTTAGAACCAAGTCCGTAACGTCCTGTGTAAACAGGTACAGCATCGAATTTGCTTCCTTTAAGAGCTGCAACAACATCAAGGTATAATGGTTCACCAAGTGATCCTGGCTCTTTAGTTCTGTCAAGAACTGAAATTCTCTTAACAGAATCTGGAATAACATCGATAAGAGCTTTAGCTGAGAATGGTCTGTAAAGACGAACTTTAACAACTCCGACTTTCTCTCCTGCTGCTGTAAGGTAATCGATTGTTTCATCTATAGTATCACAAACAGATCCCATAGCTACGATAACTGACTCAGCATCTGGTGCTCCGTAGTAGTTGAAAAGTTTGTAATCTGTTCCGATCTTAGCATTAACTTTGTCCATATAATCCTGTACGATTGCTGGAAGTGCATCGTAGTATGGGTTACATGCTTCTCTTGCCTGGAAGAAGATGTCAGGGTTCTGAGCAGATCCTCTCTGGCATGGGTGGTTAGGGTTAAGTGCGTGTGCACGGAATTCATCGATAGCGTCCATGTTTACAAGGTCTTTAAGATCTTCGTAATCCCATGTCTCGATTTTCTGGATTTCGTGTGATGTTCTGAATCCGTCGAAGAAGTTGATAAATGGAACTTTTCCTTCTAATGCTGCACAGTGTGCAACTGCTGTTAAGTCCATTACTTCCTGAACGCTTGATTCACAAAGCATAGCAACACCTGTCTGACGACATGCGTAAACGTCTGAATGATCACCAAAGATTGATAATGCGTGACTTGCAAGTGCACGTGCAGAAACGTTAAATACTCCTGGTAATAATTCTCCGGCCACTTTATATAAGTTAGGGATCATAAGAAGAAGTCCCTGTGATGCTGTAAATGTTGTTGTTAAAGCACCTGCTGCTAATGAACCGTGTACGGCTCCAGCTGCTCCGGCCTCAGACTGCATTTCAGTTACCTGAACTGTCTGTCCAAAAATATTCTCTCTACCTTCTGTTGCCCACTCGTCAATGTGCTCTGGCATAACAGAAGATGGTGTTATAGGGTAAATAGCTGCAACTTCTGTGTATGCGTATGATACGTGAGCTGCTGCCTGGTTACCATCCATGGTCTTCATTTTTCTTGCCATTTGTTTGTTCCTCCTTAAAATACATTGCAAAAATATATCTCTTCACATGTGCTACTATTATACACCTATTTAGTGTAAAAAGTCCATAGAACCCCGTCTTTTTCTTGTATATTTTTGTGAACATTTACAAAAAGCCTTGTTCTTATTATACAAAGAACAAGGCTTTTAGGTTTATTTCGTTTATATTTCTTTTTTTAGCTTAATATAATTTCTTATAAGTAAAACAGCTGAAACAACTACAACTGTGCCTGCTATAAGCTGTGATACAGGAAATCCTATACCTGGTATAAGAAGCTGATCTGTTCTAAGACCTTCAATCCATGCTCTTCCAAGACCATAGCTTAAAAGGTATATAAGAAACAGCTCTCCATCATATTTCTTATGTTTTCTATATAATACAAGTATAATAACTATTGCAAGACACCAAAGAGATTCATATAGAAATGTTGGATGTACCTGAATATATTTAATTCCGTCTATAACAGAAATATTAGCTCTCATAGTTTCTGTTACATCTGAATTTCTTACGGCATCCATTGGAAGTCTCATTGCAAAAAATCCATCTGTATACTCACCAAAAGCTTCTCTATTAAAGAAGTTTCCCCATCTTCCAAGCATCTGTCCATTTACTAAAGCAATAACAAATGTATCAAGAATCTTTGTTGCCTTAAGATGTTTAACGCGCGCCATTATAAATACTGTAATAACTGCAGCTATTACACCACCATAAATAGCAAGTCCGCCACCTCTTAAGTTAAATATCTGTAAAAGATTATCTTTGTAATCTTCCCATGAGAAGATTACATAAAAAAGTCTTGCTCCTGCAATACCACATACAACTCCTATAAGTCCCATATCAAGGTAACTGTCAGGATTCTGTCCAGTTCTTTCTGCTTCTTTCATAGTCCAATAGAAACCTATCATTATGGCAACACCGATTATAAGACCATAGTATGCTATATCAAATCCCAATATTGAAAATGTTTTCCCTACATGTTCAAGATGAATTCCTATATTAGGAAAGTCTATCATATAATGCATAACACTCATCTCCTTTTAAGGAATTTTAATTAAACATTAAATCTAAAAAGAATAATATCTCCATCCTGCACAACGTATTCTTTACCTTCAAGTCTTACAAGTCCTTTTTCTTTTGCTGCTGCGTGTGTTCCGCATGCAATAAGGTCATCGTAGCTTACGATTTCAGCACGAATAAATCCTCTTTCAAAATCTGTATGAATTTTTCCTGCTGCCTGTGGAGCTTTAGTTCCTTTTGTAATAGTCCATGCTCTTACTTCTGGCTCTCCTGCTGTAAGATAACTAATAAGGCCAAGTAAGCTATAGCTTGCTTTTATAAGTTTTTCAAGACCTGACTCAGCAATTCCAAGATCCTCAAGGAACATCTTCTTCTCATCTTCATCAAGTTCTGCAATTTCCTGTTCAATCTGAGCACATACAACGAATGTCTCAAATCCTTCAGATGCCGCATATTCTCTAACCGCCTGAACACCTGCATTTGTTGCTCCGTCATCAGCCAAATCATCTTCTGTAACGTTAGCTGCAAAAATCACTGGTTTTGCTGTAAGAAGGTTGTAGCTTTGAAGCCATGCTTCCTCATCTTCATCTTCAGCTTCAAAACTCTTAGCAAGATGATTGTCTTCAAGATGTGCTTTAATACGCTCAAGAAGTGCAAGTTCTTTAGCTGCTGTTTTATCATTTCTTGAAAGTTTAACTGTCTTTGCAATTCTTCTGTCAAGAATTTCAATATCAGAGAAAATAAGTTCAAGGTTAATTGTCTCAATATCACGAAGTGGATCGATTGAACCATCAACGTGAACAATGTTGCTGTCCTCAAAACATCTTACAACATGTACAATAGCATCTACTTCACGAATATTTGCAAGGAACTGATTTCCAAGACCTTCACCTTTTGAAGCTCCTTTAACAAGACCTGCAATATCAACAAATTCAATTGCTGCTGGTGTAACTTTCTTTGTATCATACATTTTTGCAAGTACATCAAGACGTTCGTCTGGAACTGCAACAACACCTACGTTAGGATCGATTGTACAGAATGGGTAGTTAGCTGATTCTGCACCTGCTTTTGTAAGTGAGTTAAAAAGTGTACTCTTTCCCACGTTAGGGAGTCCTACTATACCTAATTTCATAATATGTAATCTCCTTAATTTTTCATTCATTTTACGGATTATAAATTCCAATTTAGCAACTATAAATTATATCACTATAATGGTATATTTTCAATATGATTTATCTACCTCGAAATCGAA
>SAMEA104404100__coassemble_477_pt1 | contig 44382 bp, 46 predicted proteins | sample SAMEA104404100__metabat2_high_PE_088 | metagenome-assembled genome bin SAMEA104404100 (sample SAMEA104404100) | Balaenoptera acutorostrata
TTAGAAATTTAAAAGCCACTGAAAGTAAAATGGTTTGAACCATAAATACTTTTCAGTGGCTTTTTTAAAAGAATAGGAATTATGAAATCTATATCTTAAAGATTATCAATAGCGTACTGAGCTTCTTCTTCAGTAAATTTCTCACCATATTCTGATACGAGCTGATCGTATACTGCTGCAGGAGACATATCCATTGTTTCTTGGTAAGACTGTGCTTTCTTAAGTGCATTAGCTTTATAATCAGCATCTAAATTATCGACAGCGTACTGGGCTTCTTCTTCGGTAAATTTTTCACCGTATTCTGATACAAGCTGGTCGTAAATTCCAGCCTTTGACATATGCATTGTATCACTATAATTCTCAGCTTTTTTAAGTGCATTTTTCTTGTAATCAGCTTTAAGATTATCAACAGCGTACTGTGATGCTTCAGCTGTGAATTGTTCGCCGTATTCAGAAGAAAGCTGATCGTAAATTCCAGCCTTTGACATGTACATTACATCACTATAAGTTTTCGCTTTCTTAAGTGCTGATTTGAATTCTTTTGGTACATTGTCATCTACTTCAGGTTCTTCATCTACAACATCTTCAGGAGCATCTTCTTTAACCTCTTCTGACTGCTGAACATTTGCCTGTTTATCGGATTTGCTATCGTCCTCGCCGCTGCAGGCATTAATCATTACTACAAGTAGTATTGCAATGATTATAAGTGGTATTAGTTTCTTGTGTTTCATCTTTTTCATCTTATTTTCCTCCGTTCATGTGATGTAAATCCATTATATTTCAAAGAAAACTGAAACACAATAGAGCCAACAGGGTGGTGTCGCATAAAAGCGACAATAAAATAATAATTATATAGACAAAACGCAACGTTAGTGCGATAATTGAAATATGAGAAAAGAAAAACAGACGTTTTAAAAATATAAAAGAACGGAGGAATGAGAATGGAGACTAAGCCTAAGATATTATATCTTTTAAAGATATTGGCGGAACGTACAGATGAAGCTCATCCGCTTACAACCAATCAGCTTATTGCTATTCTTCAAAATGAGTATGGTATTTCGGCTCACAGAACAACAATCCCTAAAGATATGACAGTTCTAAAAAAATTTGGCATTGACGTAATAACTATTCATTCAACTCAGTGTAAATATTTTATAGGAAATAGAAGATTTGAACTACCTGAGCTTAAGCTTCTAATTGATGCTGTTGAGTCCTCAAAGTTTATTACGAAGAAGAAATCTGATGAGTTGATTGAAAAACTTAAAACTCTTACAAGTGTGGGCAATATAGAAAAGCTTAAACGTAATAATTACATGGCATGTTTTGTAAAACCAGATAATGAGCAGATTTATTACATCGTAGATGCGATAAATGACGCAATTAACACAGGTAAGAAGATAAGTTTTCAGTACTATGATTATACAGTGAAGAAGGAAAAGGTCTTAAGACACGATGGTGAAGTATATGTTATAAGTCCATATCATCTTGTTTGGAAGGGTGACTATTATTATGTTGTTGGATACTCTTCGAAAAGAGAAGCGGTTATAAGTTTCAGGGTAGACAGAATAGCAACAGTACCAGAAGTACTTGATGAGTACAGGCTTCCACCACCGGATGATTTTAAACTCGATGATTTTGTAAAGACAGCTTTTAATATGTACTGCGGTGAAACCTGTGAAGTAGATCTTAAGTGTGATAACAAGCTTATGAAGACTATGATAGACAGATTTGGAGAGAATGTGAAAACTTATCGTTTTGATGAGGATTCTTTCCACGTTATAACTGAAGTCGAAGTAAGTCAGACATTCTTTGGATGGATTTTCGGCTTTGCAGGAGATGTAAGAATTATCGGACCAGAAAGTGTTAAAGATGAATATAGGAAGATGATTAAAACAGCCTGGAATCAGGTATAGAAAGGAGAATTTATGGAACTTTTAGGACTTGCATTGTTAGTTTTGGATATTGTAGCTACCTGGTATATTTTCGTTAAAGCTAAAGATGAGGGATGGAAGGCTTTGATTCCTTTTTACAGTAAATACACATATTGTAAGCATGGTGGCTGTATAAAACTTTTCTGGATTGATTTTGTTTTGAAGATTATTTCTTATGCATTAACTGTTTTTGTTGGAATAACTTTACTTCTTGCAATGGTCAACATTGTTTCAGGTGGTTTTTTGGCTTTAGAACCTTTTGACTTTATATGTACATACCTTGGAGTATCAGCAATTACAGCGGTTTTCTTGTTCTTTGCAGGAATAGTAACTATTGTTGGAACTACGGTTGTTAATGTTTTCATTAATTTAAAAGTTATTAATTGTTTTACTGATGAAACTGTTTTCAAAGTACTTGCAGGTATTGGATCTTTTCCGCCTTTTCATGTAGCACTTGTAGTTGCAAAATGTATAATCGGTTTTGATAACAAATATGTATATACAAAACCAAATTTGGATGATTAAATGTAAAATGTATATAATTGATAGGATGAATTTAATGTCAAGTCTTGATTTTACATAAATTCTAATTGATAATGAAATTGTATTATGTTTTATGGGAGGAATATAATCAATGGATAAACATGGAGCGTATATGCGGATTGGAAGAGAGCTTCTTGGACGTACTGCAGGGGAAACTGATATACTTGCCAACCTTGCAAATGTAGCAGCTATTTTAAATCAATATATTGAAGATATCAGCTGGGTTGGTTTTTATTATGTTAAAGGAGATCAGCTTTTACTTGGACCGTTTCAGGGAAGATCAGCCTGTACACGTTTAATGATTGGTAAAGGTGTGTGTGGCACATGTGCTGCAGAAGACAGAATTATAGTAGTGCCTGATGTAACTAAGTTTCCAGGACATGTTGCATGTGATATAAGATCCAAATCGGAGATTGTTGCACCTATTCATTTAAATGGTAAAGTTGTTATGGTTCTTGATATTGACAGTACTACAAAGGGTAGGTTTGACGAAGTTGATGACACCCTTCTTTTAGACATAGCATATTTTGTTGAAGAGCTTCTTGAGAAGGGTCTTAGTAAATAATTGGAGGATTACGATATGGAATTTTTAGAACTTGCTAAAGAGAGATTTTCATGTAGATCTCTTAAATGCACAAGAATAGATAAAGAACTTATTGATAAGATTATAGAAGCAGGTATTGCAGCACCAACAGCTGTTAATAAGCAGCCATACAAGATTTGGCATATGCAGTCACCTGAAGCTAAAGAGAGAATTAAAGAAGTTACAAGATTTGATTTTAATGCAGATACTTTCCTTGTTGTTGGATCTAAGGAAGATGAGGCATGGGTTAGAAAGTATGACGGCAAGAATTTTGCTGATGTGGATGCTTCTATTGTTGCTACACATATGATGCTTGAGATTCAAGATCTTGGTCTTCGCACTACATGGGTAGGTCATTTTAATGCTCCTAAGCTTAAAGAATTATGCCCACAGATGAATGGTTATGAGCTTATTGCTATTTTCCCAATTGGATATCCTGCAGAAGATGGTGTTCCATCTGAGAGACATACAGATAGAAAATCTGTAGAAGAAGTAGTAAGTGTTTTATAAATCTTGCTATATAATAAACGAAGATAGAAAAAGGGGACATATTCCCCTTTTTTTAATGCCTAAAAAGTAGTATAATTATATATTATTGTTTAGAGGGGACGTTAAAATGATTTATTTAAATTGTGATTATAATGAAGGAGCGCATCCATCAGTTATGGATGCACTTCTTATGTCAAATATGGAGCAGTCAATCGGATATGGAGAAGATGAGTACTGTAAGGAAGCGCGAGATATTATTAAGAAACTTTGTAAGAATGACAAATTATATGTACAGTTTCTTGTAGGCGGTACACAGACTAATAAAACGATTATTGATGCGGCTCTTCGTCCACACCAGGGCGTTTTATCTGCTGATACAGGACATATTAATGTTCATGAGACAGGTGCTATTGAAGCTACAGGACATAAAGTGCTTGCACTTCCATCTGTTGATGGCAAGATTACAGCAGATCAGGTTTTAAAGGCTTACAATGCTCATATGGAAAATGGAAGCCGCGAGCATGAAGTTCAGCCTAAGATGGTTTATATTTCTAATCCTACAGAGTTCGGATCTATTTATTCAAAGGCTGAGCTTGAGGATTTAAAAGAAGTATGCCATGACAATGGTCTTTATCTTTTTATGGATGGAGCAAGACTTGGATATGGTCTTATGTGTAAGGAGAATGACTTAGATCTTCCTACAATTGCTAAGTGCTGCGATGTGTTTTACATTGGAGGAACTAAGGTTGGAGCTCTTTTTGGAGAGGCTGTTGTAATTAACAATAATAATATAAGAGATGATTTCAGATACCTTATTAAACAAAATGGAGGTATGCTTGCAAAGGGCCGTCTTCTTGGATTACAGTTTAAAGCTCTTTTAGAAGATAACCTTTATTTTGATATTTCAAGACATGCTATTTTAATGGCTGATGCTATTAGAAGAACTCTTGATGAGAAGGGCTACAAATATTATGTGGAAAGTCCTACTAACCAGATATTTGTTATTATGCCAAATAAGGATTTAGAGAAATTAAGCAAAGAGTTTGTATTATCTAATGAGAGAAAATACGATGATAATAATACAGTTATTCGTGTTTGTACAAGCTGGGCTACTAAACAGGAAAATGTAAGTGCCTTTATAGATGCTGTTAAAGCATTATAGAAGCAGTTTTTAACTAGAATTGGGGGTTTTAAGATGAACGATTTTACATATTTTACACCTACTAAAGTTATTTTTGGGAAGGGCGTTGAAAATAAGACGGGAGAAAATATTAAGGCGTGTGGCTGTAAGAAGGTTCTTGTTCACTATGGTTCAGGCAGTGTTGTAAGAACTGGTCTTCTTGACCGCATTTATAAGTCTCTTGACGAACTTAATATTGAATATGTTTCTCTTGGAGGAGTTGTTCCGAACCCCAGACTTTCTCTTGCAAGAGAGGGAATAGAACTTTGTAAAAAGGAAGATGTTGATTTTATTCTTGCTGTTGGTGGTGGTAGTGTTATCGATTCTGCAAAATGTATTGGATATGGTGTTACTAACGAAGGCGATGTATGGGATTTCTATGAGAAAAAAAGAACTCCAAAGGCATGTCTTCCTATAGGTGTTGTTCTTACTATTGCAGCAGCAGGTTCAGAGATGAGTAGTTCATCTGTTATTACTAACGAAGATGGCTGGAAGAAGAGAGGCTGCAATACGGAATTTTGCAGAGCTAAGTTTGCGATTATGAATCCTAAGCTTACTATGACTCTTCCAAGATATCAGTCTATGAGCGGATGCGTTGATATTATGATGCATACTATGGAGAGATATTTTAATAATGTATCTAACATGGAGCTTACAGATGGCATTAGTGAACATCTTATTAAGAGCGTTATGAAAAATGCAAAGATTATATATAATGATCCTACTGATTATAATGCCAGAGCAGAAGTTATGTGGGCAGGAAGTCTTTCGCACAATGGGCTTACAGGATGTGGTACAGATGGCGGAGACTGGGCTTGCCATCAGCTTGAGCATGAGCTTGGCGGTATGTATGATATTGCTCATGGAGCAGGTCTTGCAGCAGTATGGTCTACATGGGCAAGATATGTATGTGATGCTAACCCGTCAAGGTTTGCCAAATTTGCAGTTAATGTAATGGGAACTAAAGACCTTGGTGATGATATGGCTACAGCACTATCTGGTATTGATGCCATGGAAGAATTCTTTAGAAGTATCGATATGCCCGTTCGCATTAAGGAGACAGGAATAATTGTACGTTCTGGTGATGTGGAAGAACTAGCACTTAAATGTAGCTTTTTCGACACAAGAACTATTGGCTGTATTAAAAAGCTTACAAAAGAAGATATTTTAAATATCTACATTAAAGCACTATAAAATCAGTAAAGGAAAGTAATATATAATGGATAGAAAATTACTTGTTACAAATAAAAAACGAATCGTTATTAAAGTGGGTACAACAACAATTACTCACGAAGAAACAGGAAATATAGATTTAGAGAAACTTGAAAAATTTGTTCGTATTCTTATTAATTTAAGAAATAAAGGTAAAGAAGTTATTGTAGTTTCATCAGGAGCTGTTGGTGTTGGAAGAAAGGCTCTTGGTCTTAATAGAAGACCTGAAAGTGAGCCTGAAAAACAGGCCTGTGCAGCAGTTGGTCAGGGTCGTCTTATGATGATTTATGAGAAGCTTTTTAATGAGTACTGTTACCTTACAGCACAGGTTCTTCTTACTAAAGAGTCTATTATGGAAGAAGAGTGCCGTAAGAATGCGAAGCAGACTTTTAGTGAACTTCTAAAGATGAATGTTGTTCCTATTGTTAATGAAAATGATGCTATTTCAGTTGATGAGCTTTCATATGGTAACTTTGGAGACAATGATACTCTTGCAGCATATGTAGCACAGCTTGTTGATGCTGATCTTCTTATTCTTATGTCGGATATTGATGGATTATATACAGATGATCCTAAGAAAAATCCTAATGCAAGATTTATCCATACAGTTCATGATATTTCTGATATTGAAGGTATGGCAAAGGGTGTTTCATCTGAGTTTGGTACAGGTGGTATGGCTACAAAGGTTTCTGCAGCGAGCCTTTGTACAGCAACAGGAACTGATATGATTATTGCAAACGGTAAGAATATCTACAATATAAATGAGATTATGGCTGGTAAGAAGGTTGGAACTCTTTTCCTTTCAGCTAAATCTGAAGAAATTCTTGATAATGAATTATCGCCAGAGCGTCCTGAATTTAGACGTAAAGCTAAAATAGAGGCTAAGAACCAGAAAAAACAGGCAGTTAAGGAGGTATAATAAATGGCAGGATATATGGAAGAACTTGCTTTAAAAGCAAAAGCAGCTTCAAGAGAGGCAGCAAAGCTTACAGTAATTAAGAAAAACAGTTGTTTAAATACAGTTGCAGATAAACTTGAAGAATATGCTAAGTATATTATAGAGGAGAACGATAAAGATATAGCAGCAGCAAAAGAGGCTGGAATGAAAGAGTCTTTAGTTGACAGACTTAAATTAACTAAAGAACGTATTTTAGATATGGCTCTTGGTCTTCGTCAGATTGCAGGCCTTGATGATCCAGTTGGTGAAGTGCTTTCTATGAAGAACAGACCTAATGGCCTTCGTATTGGCCAGAAACGTGTTCCACTTGGTGTTGTTGGTATTATTTATGAATCAAGACCAAATGTTACAGCTGATGCATTTGGGCTTTGTTTTAAGACAAGTAATGCAGTTGTTCTTCGCGGGGGAAGTGATGCTATTAACTCTAATAAAGCTGTTGTTAAAGCTATTAAAGCAGGGCTTAAAGAAGAAGGTTTGTGTGAAGATTTAATTGTCCTTGTTGAAGATACTTCAAGAGAAATTGTTAATGATATGATGAAACTTCATGGAATTATTGATGTACTTATTCCAAGAGGTGGTAAAGGTCTTATTTCAAATGTTGTTAAGAATAGCACAGTTCCAGTTATTGAAACTGGTACAGGTAACTGTCATATTTTCGTAGATGAAAGCGCTGATATTGAAATGGCAGCAGATATTATTGAAAATGCTAAAACACAGCGTATGGGTGTCTGCAACGCATGTGAGTCTTTGGTTATTCATGAAAACATTGTTAAAGAAGCAATGCCTGTAATAGCGAAAAGACTTTTAAATAAAGGTGTTGAGATTAGAGCTGATAAACAAGCATTTGAATGCGTTGATGGTCTTGTAGAAGCTACAGAAGAAGACTTTGGCACAGAATACTTAGATGCGATTATTTCTGTTAAGACAGTTAAAGATATTGATGAAGCGATTAATCATATCAACAAATACAATACAGGACATTCAGAGTCTATTATTACTAAAGACTATAATAATGCACTTAAATTTCAGGATGAAATCGATGCAGCTGCAGTTTATGTAAATGCATCTACAAGATTTACAGATGGATTCGAGTTTGGTTTTGGTGCTGAGATTGGTATCAGTACTCAGAAACTTCATGCAAGAGGACCTATGGGTCTTAATGCTCTTACAACTACTAAATACATTATCTTTGGTAATGGACAGATAAGAGGTTAAAAATGCAGTATACAGCGCCACATTATTATAAAAGATTTAAGTGCATAGCTGATAAATGCCCTGACACATGTTGTGCCGGATGGCAGATAATGATCGACAACAAGACTTATCACAAGTATAATACCTTAAAAGGTAAAATCGGCAGATGGATAAGAAGCGAGATTGACAAAAAAGAAAAGTGCTTTAAACAGTATGAGAAAAGATGTGCCTTTTTAAATAATGACAATCTATGTGACCTTGTTCTTACAGGGGGAGATGAACTTCTTTGCCGTACATGTCGTATGTTTCCAAGAGAGATAGAAGAGTATGACGGACTTCGTGAGATTTCTTTATCTTTATCATGTCCTGTAGTTACAGATATGCTTATGTCTATGGAAGAGAAGGTTACTTTTATTCAAAGAGAAGGCAAAAAGGAAGCAGAAGTAGATGAGGATTTTGATTTTATCCTTTTTACAAAGCTTGAAGATGCAAGAGAGCTTATTTTCGATATACTGCAAAACAGAGCATACTCTATAAATATAAGGATGGCTATCGTATTATCACTTGCTCATGACATAGAAGAAAGAACTAAAAGAAACTGCGTATTCGAAGTGGACAGTCTTTTAGACAGATATTCTGGGGAGCGAGTGTTTAAGCACTTTACGGGGATTCTTAAGAAGAGTAAAAAGGATGAATATATATTGGAAGATCTCTTTGATATCTTAAATAACATTGAGGTATTAAAGAAAACATGGCCGGCATATATTAAAGATATAGAGCACACTCTATTTAAAGAAGACTATAAAACTGATAAAAAAGCTTTAAAAGCCTTTGATGAAATGATGGAAATTCCTATGGAGCAGTTAATGGTTTATTTCATATATAAACATTTCTGTCCAGCGGTTTATGATGGTAATATTTATGCGAGAACTAAGTTTGCAATTATTTCGGCTCTTATAATTAAAGAAATGACTAAAGCAGTTCTTACAAAGCAGAAGATTTTAAGTCACAAATCCAATCTAGAATCGTTTAAAGATTGTTATTTTGCCATTTTAACAGATGCAGCAAGACAGTATTCTAAGGAAGTTGAGCATTCAGATAACAACCTTGAATTTTTCAGGGAGACTTTAAAGGATGAAGAAAGATTTAGCATAGATAAGATTATTTCTATATTGTAATTATTTGGAAAGGTGGAAGCATGGTTTTAGTTATTTTAAGTATACTTTTACTTTTATTTCTTGGCTTTTTTATGGAATGCAAAAGAGAACTTAAATATTTTGTTGTTAAGAAAAAAGCCGTTGGATTTTCAAAACTTCATATGACAAAAGATATGAAAGTTATTATCTTATCTGATCTTCATGGAAAAGTTTATGGAAATAACAATGATATTCTTCTTGAATCTATTAAAAAAGAAAATCCAGATATTATACTTATTTCTGGCGACATGCTTGTTGGTAAGATAGGAGAAGAGCATAAAGAAGCTGTATCTTTTTGCACAAGACTTGCCAATATTGCTCCATGTTACTACAGCCTTGGTAATCATGAGCAGAGGATGAAGGAAGATATTGATATTTACGGTGATAAAGCATTTACAGATTATAAGAAAAAGCTTGTAGATGCAGGAATTAATTTTATTGAAAATGATCATCTTGAAGTTGATTTTAATGGACAGACGGTTTCTATATACGGCCTTGAACTTCCTATGGACACCTATAAGAAATTTAAGAAGATAGTTGTCACTAAAAAAGATGTGGAAAAATGTATAGGAAAAGCTGATGAAAGTAAGTTTAATATTTTACTTGCCCACAATCCTTCTTATATGAATGCATATAAAGAGTGGGGAGCAGATATGATTATATCAGGTCATCTTCACGGCGGGCTTATTAGACTTCCATTTATTGGAGCGGTTATTACTCCGCAGATGAAGCTTTTTCCAAAATATTCAGGCGAAATAACTCTTGAAGATGGAAAGTGCATTGTTGTAAGTAAAGGACTTGGAACACATACATTTAACATAAGATTTTTAAATGAGGCTGAAGTTATAAGTCTTAGAATTGCAAAGTAGTTATATATGATTGGAGAGTAAAAATGGGAATACCTGTTAAACTTGAGGCATTTGAAGGACCACTTGACCTTCTTTTACACCTTATAGAGAAAAATAAAATAGATATTTATGACATACCCATAGTTGAAATTACTAGTCAGTATATGGATTATATTGAAAATATGGAAAAAAGTGATTTGAATATTATGAGTGAGTTCCTTGTTATGGCAGCAACTCTCCTTGATATAAAATGTAAGATGCTTCTTCCTAAAGAAGTTACTGAAGAAGGAGAGGAAGAGGACCCAAGAGCGGAACTTGTTGAGCAACTTCTTCAGTATAAGATGTACAAATATATGGCTTTTAAACTTAAAGACAGACAGGAAGAGGCGGATCTTGTATACTTTAAAAATCCTACAATTCCTGATGATGTTACATATTATGAGGAGCCGGTTGATCTTGATAAACTTCTTGATGGTGTTACAGCTAAAAAGCTTGAGCAGATTTTTAAAGATGTTATGAAAAGACAGGAAGAGAAGATTGATCCAATTAGAAGTAAGTTTAAAACTATTGAAAAGGAAGAAGTTCCGCTTCCTGTTAAACTTGTATATGTTAAGGAGTATGCAATGAAGCATAAGAAGTTTAGTTTTAGAGAACTTCTTGAAAAACAGCATAGTAAAGTTCAGATTGTTGTTACTTTTCTTGCTATATTAGAGCTTATGAAAAGTGAAACTATTCATGTTGATCAGGATGAGATATGTGGAGATATTATGATCACTTCTCTTGTGTGAAAGGATAAAAAAGATGGAAGTTAAGAAAATTCAAGGTATAATTGAATCTATTTTATTTACTTTTGGTGATGCAGTTGAGCTTAAAAAGATTGCATCAGCAATAGAGCAGGATGAAGATACTACAAGAACAATCATCCACAACTTAATGGATTCTTATAATACTGATAGTCATGGAATTAAGATAATCGAACTTGGGGATGCTTTTCAAATGTGTACAAAGCCGGAAACTTATGATTATCTTATAAAAATAGCAAAACAGCCTAAGAAGCTTGTTCTTACTGATGTTCAGCTCGAAACGTTGTCTATTGTTGCTTACAGACAGCCTGTAACAAAGCTTGAGATAGAGAAGATTCGAGGCGTTAATTCAAATCATGCCATGAATAAGCTTGTTGAAATAGGACTTGTTGAAGAGGTTGGAAGACTTGATGCGCCAGGTAAACCTTTATTGTTTGGTACAACAGAAGAATTCTTTAGACGATTTGGTATTCAGTCTTTAGATGAGCTTCCTACCATAGGAGATGATCAGCTTGAACACTTTAAAGAGGAAGCAGAAGATGAAGCCAATATTAAGCTGAATCTTTAGAAAATTGTACTGATAACAAGATGATTAAATTTGGCAAATGTAATAAATATACATTAACCCTTGGAATATTTAATTTTCCTGGGGTTTTTTAGAGTTTACTCTGATAAATATGCACAAAAATGAATTAATAATATATAAAACTTTGATTATTTTATAACAAAGTCTTTTGAAATAATTGAATTTTTATATTAATTAATATATAATAAAATAGCCATAAATTGGAATTAATTTATATATGGAGGGCAAAAATATGAGCTATAATGCTACAGAGAATTCAGCAAGCAGACGCATTTCATTATTAGTAGATGAAGGCAGTTTTGTTGAAATCGGCAGTGCAGTAACTGCTAGAAATACAGATTTCAACCTTACTGCAAAAGATACTCCGGCTGACGGTGTTATTACAGGTTATGGTGTTATTGATGGTAACCTTGTATTTGTATACAGCCAGGATGCTTCTGTTTTAAAAGGTACAATTGGGGAGATGCACGCAAAGAAAATATCAAACATTTATGATATGGCTATGAAAATGGGTGCACCAGTTATTGGCCTTGTAGATTGCGCAGGACTTAGACTTCAGGAAGCTACAGATGCACTTGAGGCATTTGGACAGGTTTACTTCAAACAGTCAATGGCTTCAGGCGTTATTCCACAGATCACAGCTATTTTTGGTATGTGTGGTGGCGGTCTTGCAGTTGTTCCAGGACTTACAGATTTTACATTCATGGAAAGCAAAAATGGTAAATTATTTGTTAATTCACCAAACGCTTTAGAAGGAAACAACACAGACAAATTAAATACAGCATCAGCACAGTATCAGAGTGCTACAGCAGGTCTTGTAGATGCTATCGGTGAAGAGGAAGAAGTTATCGCTGACATCCGAACACTTATAGAGATGATTCCTGCTAACAATGAAGATGATATGTCTTACGAAGAGTGTCTTGATGACCTTAACAGAGTATGTGAAGGTATTGAAGGTGCTTACGAAGATACAGCACTTGTTCTTGAAATGCTCTCTGATGACAATATGTTCTTTGAAACAAAAAGAGAATATGCTAAAGAGATGGTTACAGGATTTATCCGTCTTAATGGACAGACAATCGGTGCAGTTGCAAATAGAACAGCTGTATATGATGAAGAAGGAAATAAATCAGAAAGCTTTGAAAACGTTCTTACAGTAGAAGGATGTACAAAAGCAGCAGAATTTATTAATTTCTGTGATGCTTTCTCAATCCCTGTTTTATCTCTTACAAATGTAACAGGATTTTCTGCTACAATCGAGTCAGAGAAAAACATGGCAAGAGCAGCAGCTAAACTTACACATGCATTTGCAAATGCTACAGTACCAAAAGTAAATGTAGTAGTTGGAAAAGCATTTGGTAGTGCTTATGTAACAATGAACAGCAAATCTTTAGGTGCAGACGTTGTTTATGCTTGGCCTGAAACAGAAATCGGTATGATGGACGCTTCACTTGCAGCTAAGATTATGTACGCTGATAAAGATGCAGCTACTTTAAATGAAAAAGCTGCAGAGTACAAAGAATTACAGTCAAATCCTATGTCAGCTGCAAGAAGAGGTTACGTTGATTCAGTTATTAATCCTGAAGAAACAAGAAAATATCTTATCGGTGCATTTGAAATGCTTTTTACAAAAAGAGAAGGACGCCCTGAAAAGAAACACAGTACTATATAGTGAGGTGAAGCAAATTGAAGAAAAAATTAAGCACATTAGGTGTAATTATGCTTCTTATCTTCAGTCTTGTTGGATGCGGAGCTAACAATAAGGAAGAAGTACAGTACGACCAGGGATATATGGTATCAAATGTTGAGAGAATCATTGAGACTATCAACATTATGAACGAACAGGATATTGAAATGTTCAAAGATATGCCAGACGTTCAGCTTACACTTACAATGGTAAGCGCAGGTATCCCAATGGAAGCTGATGACTTCCTTGCTATGATTGATGCATGGCAGGCTGCAATTGATGAGTGCGGACAGCTCGAATCAATTGGAGAATATAGCTTTGAAGTAAAGAAGGACAGCGCTTTAATTTCACTTGAAGCAAAGTTCCAGGATAGAGAAGCTGATATTGTAGTTGAATTTGACGAAAAGATGAATATGGAATCTTTAACAGTTAATGGACACTACTCAATAGGTGAGATTTTAAAGAAAGCCGGTCTTAATACAATTCTTGGTATGGGAACAGTATTCGTTGTATTAATCTTTATTTCATTTATTATCTACCTTTTCAAATTTATTCCTGATATCCAGGATAAATTAGCTAACAGAAAGAAACCTGCAGAAAAAGCAGCAACACCAGCGCCAGCACCAGTTGTAGCAGCTCCTGTAGTGGAAGAAAGTGCAGATGATGAGGAACTTGTTGCAGCTATTGCAGCAGCAATCGCTGCATATGAAGGAACTTCAACAGATGACTTTGTAGTTCGTTCTATTAAGAGAAGAAAATCAAACAGATGGATGTAATCAGGAGGATTTTAAAATGAAAAATTATACAATCACAGTTAACGGAAACGTATATGATGTAACAGTTGAAGAAAATGGTTCTTCAGCAGCACCAGTTGCAAGAGCAGCAGCACCTAAAGCAGCGCCAAAGGCAGCACCTAAAGCAGCAGCACCAGTAGCTGGAGCAGGTTCTATTAAAGTAACAGCCGGAGCAGCAGGTAAAGTATTCAAAATCGAAGCAAATGTTGGACAGTCAGTTCAGGCTGGAGATACAGTAGTTGTTATTGAAGCTATGAAAATGGAAATTCCAGTTGTTGCACCAGAAGCTGGTACAGTTGCAAGCATCGATGTAACAGTTGGTGATTCAGTAGAATCAGGAGCAGTTTTAGCAACACTTAACTAGTTTACCAGGAGGTCAACAATGGAATATATTTCAAATACATTAGGAAACCTGGTACAGCAGACTGCTTTTATGAACCTCTCAGTAGGTAACCTCATAATGATCGCTGTTGCCTGTGTATTCCTGTATTTAGCGATTAGACATGGCTTCGAGCCATTACTTCTTGTTCCAATCGCATTTGGTATGCTTCTTGTTAATATCTTCCCAGATATTATGATGCATGCGGCAGATGCTCCTAATGGAACAGGCGGACTTTTATATTACTTTTATCAGTTAGACGAATGGGCTATTTTACCTTCACTTATTTTCTTAGGTGTTGGTGCAATGACAGACTTTGGTCCACTTATTGCCAATCCTAAAAGTTTCCTTTTAGGTGCAGCAGCCCAGTTCGGTATTTTTGCAGCTTACTTAGGTGCTATGGCACTTGGATTTTCAGATAAAGCGGCAGCAGCTATCTCTATTATCGGTGGTGCTGACGGCCCTACATCTATTTTCCTTGCAAGTAAGTTATCCCAGACAGCGATTATGGGACCAATCGCGGTTGCGGCTTATTCGTACATGTCACTTGTACCAATTATTCAGCCACCAATTATGAAAGCTCTTACAACAGAAGAAGAGCGAAAGATTAAGATGGAGCAGCTTCGTCCTGTTACAAAGCTTGAGAGAATCTTATTCCCAATCGTTGTTACTATTGTAGTATGTGTTATTCTTCCAACTACAGCACCACTCGTTGGTATGCTTATGCTTGGTAACCTCTTTAAAGAGTCAGGCGTAGTTAGACAGCTTACAGAAACATCATCTAATGCCCTTATGTATATTGTAGTTATCCTTCTTGGTACATCAGTTGGAGCTACAACAAGTGCTGAAGCATTCCTTAACTGGGATACAATTAAGATCGTTATTTTAGGTCTTGTAGCTTTCGCCTTTGGTACAGCAGCCGGAGTATTATTTGGTAAACTTATGTGTAAGCTTACAGGAGGAAAGGTTAATCCACTTATCGGTTCTGCCGGTGTATCAGCAGTTCCAATGGCTGCCCGTGTTTCTCAGAAAGTCGGAGCAGAAGCAGATCCTACAAACTTCCTTTTAATGCATGCAATGGGACCTAACGTAGCAGGTGTTATCGGTACTGCAGTTGCAGCCGGAACATTTATGGCTATATTCGGTGTTTAATCTAATTTTGGAGGACATATAAATGGCAGATATAGTAAAAAAACCAGTTAAAATAACAGAAACTATTCTCCGTGATGCGCATCAGTCTCTTATCGCAACAAGAATGACAACAGAGCAGATGTTACCTATCATTGAGAAAATGGATCAGGTTGGATACCATGCAGTAGAGTGCTGGGGAGGAGCAACATTTGATGCTTCACTTAGATTCCTTCATGAAGATCCTTGGATGAGACTTCGTAAATTCCGTGATGGATTTAAAAATACAAAACTTCAGATGCTTTTTAGAGGACAGAATATCCTTGGATACCGTCCATATGCAGATGATGTTGTAGAGTACTTTGTACAGAAATCTATCGCAAATGGTATTGATATCATCCGTATCTTCGACTGTATGAATGATATTCGTAACCTTCAGACAGCAGTTACAGCTGCTAATAAAGAAAATGGTCATGCTCAGGTAGCTATGTCATACACACTTGGTGATGCATATACACTTGACTATTGGAAAGATCTTGCTAAGAGAATCGAAGATATGGGTGCAAACTCAATCTGTGTTAAAGATATGGCTGGACTTCTTGTTCCATATAAAGCAACAGAACTTGTTGAAGCTCTTAAAGAGACAGTTAATATTCCAATCGAAATGCATACACACTACACATCAGGTGTTGCTGCAATGACATACCTTAAATCTGTAGAAGCAGGAGCTGATATCATCGATACAGCTATGTCACCATTCGCTATGGGTACATCACAGCCTGCAACAGAAGTTATGGTTGAGACATTTAAAGGAACTCCTTACGATACAGGTCTTGATCAGGAAAAACTTGCTGAAATCGCAGATTACTTCCGTCCAATGAGAGACGAAGCTCTTGACAGCGGATTACTTAATCCAAAGAATATGGGAGTTAACATTAAAACTCTTCTTTACCAGGTACCTGGTGGAATGCTTTCTAACCTTACATCACAGCTTGCTGAGCAGGGTGCAGAAGATAAATTCTACGATGTTCTTGAAGAAGTACCACGTGTACGTAAAGACTTAGGAGAGTGCCCACTTGTTACACCATCATCACAGATTGTTGGTACACAGGCTGTATTTAACGTACTTATGGGTGAGAGATACAAGATGGCTACAAAAGAAACTAAAGACGTATTATCAGGAAAATATGGTGCTACAGCTAAGCCATTTAACGAAGAAGTTAAGAAAAAAGTTATTGGTGAAGACGCTGAGGTTATTACATGTCGTCCAGCTGACCTTATTCCTAATGAACTTGATACACTTAGAGGTGAGTGTGAACAGTACATCCAGCAGGATGAGGATGTTCTTACATATGCATTATTCCCACAGGTTGCTACAGACTTCTTTAAATATAGAGAAGCACAGCAGACAAAGGTTGATGCTACAGTAGCTGACACAGAAGATGGAGCTTATCCAGTATAATAGATTCCTAAAAGAGAGAGTTTAGGTTAATCGTTATTAAGATATTATTATTCCTCCGAAGCTTTTGCTTCGGGGGAATTTTTTGCAATTTTAGAGACTCAAAATGCAGGATTTATTGCAAAACAGGGCTTGTTATTGTATAATCAGTTTTGTCGATTTAACATTTAAAATGTAATAAAAAGACGGGAAGCGAAGGAATAGTTTTGGCAGAGAATATTAATAATCAGGAAAATGGCAGCAATGAATTACTGCTTCGGATAAGTGAAAAGTATGACTCTATGAGTAAGGGGCAGAAAAGACTTTCCGATTATGTATCATCTAATTATGACAAGGCAGTATTTTTAACAGCGGCAAAGCTTGGCGATACAGTAGGAGTAAGTGAATCTACAGTTGTAAGATTTGCAACTTTATTAGGATATAAAGGTTATCCTGGATTTCAGAAGGCTTTAGAAGAGCTTGTTAAAAATCGACTTAACTCAATTCAGAGAATGGAAGTTACATATGGTCGTATTAGTCAGTCGGAAATTATTGAAACTGTGCTTCAGTCTGATATAAATAAAATTAAGATGACTCTTTCTTCTATTGATCAAAAAGCTTTTGATCTTGCGGTTGATACTATTTTATCTGCAAGAAAGATTTATGTAATAGGTATTAGAAGCTGTGCACCGTTAGCATCTTTTTTAAGTTTTTATCTTAATCTTATATGCGATAATGTGGTGCTTGTTAATACAAACAGTTCATCAGAGCTTTTTGAACAGCTTATACGTATAAATAATGAAGATGTTATTATTGGAATTAGTTTTCCAAGGTATTCAATGAGAACACTAAAGGCTTTAGAGTTTGCAAGTAACAGGCAGGCTAAAGTTATTACACTTACAGATAGTATTCATTCACCTATGAATCTTTATTCTTCATGCAACCTTATTGCAAGAAGTGATATGGCTTCTATAGTTGATTCCCTTGTTGCTCCTCTTAGTGTAATTAATGCTTTAATTGTAGCTCTTTGTATGAAGAGACATTCAGATGTTATTGGCAATCTTGAAACTTTAGAAGAAATATGGGGTGAATACCAGGTTTACAGTGGTGATGAGCTTAATCATGTAAGTGATCATATATTTACAGATGATGAAGATGAGACAGTATTTAGTAAGAATGATATAGAGCAGGTGGAAAATGAGTAAAGTATTAATTATTGGTGGCGGCGCTGCCGGAATGATGGCAGGTATATTTGCCGGAAGAAATGGACATGAAGTTCATATTTTTGAAAAAAATGAAAAGCTTGGAAAGAAACTTTTTATTACAGGTAAGGGGAGATGTAATATTACAAATAATTGTGATGTTGAAGATCTTATTAATGCTGTTAAACGTAATAACAAGTTTTTATATAGTGCATTTTATACATTTACTAATGATCAGGTAGTTGAATTCTTTGAAGAACTTGGTGTTAGAACTAAGGTCGAAAGAGGTGGAAGAGTATTTCCATTATCAGATCATTCTTCAGATGTTATTCGTGCACTTTCTGATGAACTTAAGAGTCTTGGCGTTAAGGTTCATTTAAATTCGCCTGTTGCAAGTATTAAAAATGGAGCAGACGGTTTTATTTCCCTTAAATTAAAGGATGGACAAACTGTTGCTGGTGATTCTTGTATTATATGTACAGGTGGTGTTTCTTATGCAACTACAGGTTCAACAGGAGATGGTCATGAATTTGCTAAAAAAGCAGGGCTTAAAGTTACTAAACTTTACCCTTCTTTAGTACCAATTGAGGTTAAAGAGGACTATATAAGATTCTTGCAGGGACTTTCTCTTAAGAATATTGAGATTAAAATTACTGATGGTAAAAAGAAAACTTATTATGAAGAATTTGGCGAAATGCTTTTTACACATTATGGCGTAAGCGGACCAGTGGTTCTAAGTGCTACAAGTGAGATAGCAGATATTATAGAAGAAAAAGGTCCATTATATATGGATATTGACCTTAAACCAGCTTTATCTTTTGAACAGCTCGACGCAAGAGTTCTTCGTGAGTTTGAAGAAAATCATAATAAACAGTTTAAAAATGCAGTCGATAAACTTTTCCCTGCAAAACTTAAACCTGTTATAATAGATGTATCAGGTATTGATCCTGAGAAGAAGGTTAATGAGATTACAAAAGAAGAAAGACAGAATTTTGTACGTCTTATTAAGAAATTTACACTTACACTTACAAGACTTCGTGATTTTAGAGAAGCTATTATTACAAAGGGCGGTGTAAGTGTTAAGGAAATTGATCCATGTACTATGGAATCTAAGAAAGTTCCACACCTTTATTTTGCTGGTGAGGTTCTAGATCTTGATGCCATTACAGGAGGATATAACCTTCAGATAGCGTGGTCTACTGCATATCTTGCAGGTAATGCAGATCTTTAAATTATTTTAGGAGGAATTTATTATGGGATACAATATAGCAATTGACGGACCTGCCGGTGCAGGAAAAAGTACAATAGCAAAAAGAGTTGCAAAAGATCTTGGATTTGTTTATGTCGACACAGGAGCTATGTACAGAGCGCTTGCAGTGCATTTTATTAATGAAGGTGTTGATTCTAAAGATACTGATGCAGTTATTGAGGCAGTTAAAAGTGCAACAGTTTCTATTAAATATGTAGACGGCATTCAGCATGTATTTTTAAATGATGCTGATGTTACATCAAGACTTCGCACAGAAGAAGTTGGAAATATGGCTTCTGTTACTTCAGCTATTCCTGAAGTGCGCTTAAAACTCCTTGAACTTCAAAGAGGTCTTGCTGCAAAAGAAGATGTTATTATGGATGGAAGAGATATTGGAACAAATATTTTACCAAATGCAAATCTTAAGATTTATCTTACAGCAAGTGTAGATACAAGAGCTAAGAGAAGATTTGATGAGCTTACAGAAAAAGGTGAAGAGTGTGATCTTGAAGTTATCAAAAAAGATATTGAAGACAGAGACTACCGCGATATGCATAGAGAGACAGCTCCTTTAAAACAGGCGGATGATGCTCATCTTGTAGACAGCTCTTTTATGAATATTGATGAAGTTGTAGATGCGATTAAAGCTCTTTATAATAAGTAAAATTTTTAGAAAATTAAGGTTAAAAAGGAAGGTATCATATGGAAGTTAACAAAGCAAAAACTGCAGGATTTTGTTTTGGAGTAAAACGTGCAGTTGATACAGTTTATAATGAGGCAAAAAAAGCTGGCGATGAAAAGATTTATACATACGGACCTATTATCCATAATATGGAGGTTGTAAAAGATCTTGAGAAAAAAGGCGTTCATACTCTTTGGAATGAAGAAGAGTTAGATGCTTTAGAAGAAGGAACAGTTATTATAAGATCTCACGGTGTTGCTGAAAGAATTTATGACAAGATGGAAGAAAAGGGCTTAACTTTGGTTGATGCAACATGTCCTTTTGTTAAAAAAATTCATAATATTGTAAAAAAGGAAAGCGAAGCCGGTAATCATGTAATTATAATTGGTAACCCGGATCACCCGGAAGTACAGGGAATTAAAGGCTGGGCAGGAGATGATGTAACTGTTATAAACAATCAGGAAGAAGCTAGTGAATTTACACTAAAATCAGATAAAAACATAGCTATTGTCGCTCAAACTACATATAATTTCAATAAATTTAAAGATTTAGTTGAAATGATTTCCCAAAAGGGTTATAATGTAAATGTTTTAAATACAATCTGTAATGCTACCAAGGAGAGGCAAAAGGAAGCCAGGGAGATAGCAGATATGGTGGATGCTATGATTGTGATTGGAGACAAACATAGTTCTAATACGCAAAAGTTATTTGAAATATGCAGCAATGCATGTGAGAATACATACTTTATACAGACACTTGAAGATTTGGATTTGAATCAATTAAAGTCGTTTAAAACAGTAGGTATCACAGCAGGTGCATCCACACCCAACAATATAATTGAGGAGGTCCAAAGTAATGTCAGAATTATCTTTTGAACAAATGTTAGAAGAATCATTTAAAACAATTCATAATGGAGAGGTTGTAGATGGTACAGTTATCGATGTTAAACCAGATCAGATTATCCTTAACATCGGATACAAAGCAGACGGTATCATTTCAAGAAGCGAATATACAAACGATGCTAACCTTGATCTTACTACAGCAGTAGCAGTTGGTGATCCAATGACTGTTAAAGTATTAAAAGTAAATGATGGAGAAGGTCAGGTGCTTCTTACATATAAGAGACTTGCAGTAGAAAAAGGAAATGAAAGATTAAAAGAAGCTTTCGAGAACAAAGAAGTTCTTACAGCTACAGTTACACAGATCCTTGGTGGAGGAATCTGCGCTACAGTTGATGAAGCTCGTGTATTCATCCCAGCAAGCCTTGTATCAGACTCTTATGAGAAAGATCTTAGCAAATACGAAGGACAGGAAATTCAGTTTGTAATTTCTGAGTTCAACCCAAGAAGAAACCGTGTTATCGGTGATAGAAGACAGCTTCTTGTAGCTGAAAGAGAAGAGAAACAGAAAGAACTCTTTGCTAAACTTTCAGTTGGAGATACAATCGAAGGTACAGTTAAGAACGTTACAGATTTCGGTGCATTCATCGATCTTGGCGGAGTTGACGGACTTTTACATATTTCAGAAATGTCTTGGGGACGTGTTGAGAATCCTAAGAAAGTATTCCATGTTGGAGAAACAGTTAAAGTTCTTGTTAAAGACATCAACGGAAACAAAGTTGCACTTTCTTTAAAATTCCCAGAGTCTAACCCATGGGCAAATGCTGAAGAAAACTTTGCAGTAGGAGCAGTTATTACAGGTAAAGTTGCTCGTATGACAGACTTTGGTGCATTCGTAGAATTAGCACCAGGAGTAGATGCATTACTTCATGTATCACAGATTTCAAGAGCACACGTTGACAAACCAGCTGATGTTCTTGCAATCGGACAGGAAATTACAGCTAAAGTTGTAGATCTTAATGTTGAAGACAAGAAGATCAGCCTTAGCATGAAAGCTTTAGAACCTGAAGTTCAGGAAGAAGTTGTAGAAGAATAATCATATTTATTTTAATAAATAAGGTGTGAGTTAAAGTCACCATAATCTTTTGAAGGATTATGGTGACTTTTTTATATTTTAGCGCAGTAATGTAAAATAGACATATTGTCTAAAAACAAAATTGTTAAAAAATAGACAGATATTTTCGAAAAAAATACATAAATTTTATCAAATTATATGGAAATTTTATGTAATTTTTAGTACAATGAGTTTGTTGTAATTTATGAAAGGAAGGTAATTTTTTATGGGACTTTTTACTTTTAAAGGTGGAATTCATCCAAATGATGGTAAGAGCCTTGCAAAGGATCAGCCTATTAAAGTGCTTGAAGCGGGAGATGAAGTTGTATTTCCATTATCACAGCATATAGGTGCGCCAGCTAAAGCACTTGTTAAAAAGGGCGATGAAGTTCTTAAAGGCCAAATGATAGCCGAAGCAGGAGGGTTTGTTTCAGCTCCTGTATATTCTTCAGTTTCAGGTACCGTTAAGGGAATCGAGACAAGATTTAATCCAACTGGTACTAAGGTTGAATGCGTTGTTATTAATAATGACAAAGAATATAACGAAGTAGAATATAAAGAGAATAAGGCTCTTAAGGTTCTTACAAGAGAAGAGATTGCGGATATTATTGGCAATGCTGGTATTGTTGGTATGGGAGGTGCAGGTTTCCCAACTAAAGTTAAATTATCTCCAAAGGAACCAGATAAAATTGAATATATTATTGCAAACTGTGCAGAGTGTGAGCCTTATATTACTGCTGATTACAGAAGGATGCTTGAAAATCCACATGAACTTGTAAGTGGTATGAGAATTCTTTTGCATATGTTCCCTACAGCTAAGGGTATTTTTGCGATTGAAGATAATAAGATGGATTGTGTTAGTTTACTCAACGAGACAATTAATGGTGAGGAAAGAATGAGCGTATGTGCTCTTAAGACTAAATATCCACAAGGATCTGAACGTCAACTTATTTATGCAACTACAAAACGTGCTATTAATTCTACAATGCTTCCAGCAGATGCAGGATGTATCGTAGATAATGTTGAGACTTTAATTGCTATTCATAATGCAGTTATAAATGGTAAACCACTTATGGAAAGGGTTATGACAGTAAGTGGCGATGCAGTAGAGAACCCTGGCAACTTTAAGGTTCCTCTTGGAATAAGCCATAGAGAAGTGGTTGAAGCTGCAGGAGGATTTAAAGGAGAGCCAAAGAAGGTTATTTCAGGTGGCCCTATGATGGGATTTGCCATGTTATCAACGGATGTTCCTGTAACTAAGACATCATCATCAATTCTTGGATTTACTGAAGATGAAGTTTTAAAATATGAGCCATCTGCATGTATTAACTGTGGACGATGCGTGGAGGTCTGTCCAAGTCGTATTATTCCATCAAGACTTGCAGATTATGCAGAGCGTCATGATGAAGAAAGCTTTGTGGCTCTTAACGGACTTGAATGTGTTGAATGTGGTTCATGCAGTTATGTCTGTCCAGCTAAGAGACATCTTAAACAGTCTATTGGCGGTATGAAGAGAATTGCTATTTGTAATAGAAAAAAGAAATAAGATAAGAGGTAGACAAATTGAAAGCAGAATATAATATATCAGCTTCACCACATATTCGTGATAAAGCGACTACTCAGGGAGTAATGTTCTGGGTTATTATTGCACTTTTACCTGCAACATTATTTGGAGTTTATAATTTTAGAAGTGAACATGCATGGGTGCTTGTTGCAGTGACAACTCTTACAGCAGTTCTTGCAGAGTACTTATATGAGAAACTTATGCACAAACCTATTACTATTAAAGATTTAAGTGCAGCAGTTACTGGTCTTTTACTTGCAATAAACTTACCACCAACACTTCCAGTATGGATGGGTGCTCTTGGTGCTATTTTTGCAATAGTAGTAGTTAAACAGTTATTTGGAGGACTTGGTCAGAACTTTATGAACCCGGCCCTTGGAGCAAGATGTTTCCTTGTAATTTCATTTACTGGAAGAATGACATCATTTGTATATGACGGAGTATCAGGAGCAACACCTCTTCAGCAGTTAAAAGCAGGAGAAGCAGTAAATGTTATGGATATGCTTATTGGTACAACAGGTGGTACAATAGGTGAGACATCTACACTTGCGCTTTTAATAGGTGCAGCTTTACTTTTACTTCTTGGTATTATCGATCTTAGAATACCAGGATCTTACATTATTACATTTGTATTATTTGTTGGAATTTTCGGTGGCCATGGATTTGATCCACAATATATTGCAGCACACCTTTGTGGTGGTGGCCTTATGCTTGGTGCATGGTTTATGGCGACAGATTATGTTACATCACCAATTACAAAGAATGGTCAGATTCTTTATGGTATATGTATGGGATTACTTACAGGACTTTTCCGTATCTTTGGTGGTTCAGCAGAAGGTGTTTCTTATGCTATTATCATCAGTAACCTTCTTGTTCCACTTATTGAAAAAATCACAATTCCTAAACCATTTGGTAAAGGGGGCGAGAAGTAATGAAGAAGATTTTAAAGAATACGGCTGTTTTAACACTTATTACTTTAATAGCAGGAACACTTCTTGGTCTTGTTTATGAAGTGACTAAAGAACCTATTGCCCTTGCTAAAGAAAAAGCTAAACAAGAGGCTTATATGTCAGTTGTAGAAGATGCAGATTCTTTTGAGGATTATAAAGATTTTGATGCTGACAAAGCAGAAGTACTTCTAATTGACGCCGGCCTTACAGAGTGTGACATAGTAGAAGCAGCAATAGCTAAAAAAGATGGAAAAGAAATCGGTGCTGTTGTAACTGTAGTTGATCATGAAGGTTACGGCGGTGATATTAAGATTTCTGTTGGTATTTTAAGTGATGGTACTGTTAAAGGTATTGAGATGCTTGAAATTTCTGAGACAGCAGGTCTTGGTATGAAATCTACAGAACCAGAATTTAAAAATCAGTTTAAAGATAAAAACGTTGAAAAATTTGTTTATACTAAATCAGGCGCAAGCGCTGATAACGAAATTGACGCCTTAAGTGGTGCTACAATTACAACTAATGCTGTTACTAACGGCGTAAATGCAGCTCTTACTTATTTTGCAGGTGAGATAGGAGGTAGTGTACGATGAATAAATGTACTGAAAGATTATATAATGGTATAGTTAAGGAAAATCCTACATTTGTTCTTATGCTTGGTATGTGTCCTACACTTGCTGTTACAACATCTGCAATTAACGGTATTGGTATGGGACTTTCTACAACAGTAGTTCTTGTACTTTCTAATATGCTTATTTCCATGCTTAGAAAAGTCATTCCAGATTCTGTTCGTATGCCAGCATTTATCGTTATTGTTGCTTCATTTGTTACAATAGTTCAGTTCCTTATGGAAGGATTTGTTCCAGGACTTTATGCTTCTCTTGGAATTTATATTCCACTTATTGTTGTTAACTGTATTATTCTTGGTCGTGCTGAGAGTTATGCTTCTAAGAATCCAGTTGTTCCATCTATATTTGATGGTATTGGTATGGGTCTTGGATTTACAATTGGACTTACATCAATTGGTCTTGTAAGAGAACTTATTGGTGCTGGCTCTGTGTTTGGAATAAATATTCTTCCAGCATCATACGAGCCTATTTCAATATTTATTCTTGCTCCTGGTGCATTCTTTGTTCTTGCACTTCTTGTTGCGCTTCAGAACAAAGTTAAGAGTATTAAGCTTGAAAAGGCTGATCTTGTTAATCCAGAAGGTGGATGTGGCATGGGATGTGATTCATGTACACATGGATGTTCTGATATTTTCCTTGCTACTGGAGAAGATGAGAATGAAACACATGAGCAGAGAAAAGCAAGAGAAGATAAAGATAAAGAAGAAACTAAGAAAGAGGAAAAGGAGGAGACTAAATAATGAAAGAGTTATTGCTTATTGCTGTTGGTTCAGCTTTTGTAAACAATGTTGTGCTTAGTCAGTTCCTTGGAATTTGTCCTTTCCTTGGAGTTTCTAAAAATGTTAAGACTGCAGCAGGAATGGGTGGAGCTGTAGTATTTGTTATTACAATTTCATCTTTTGTAACAAGCCTTATTTATAAATTTATCCTTGTTAAAACAGGTTTTGAATATTTACAGACTATAGTATTTATTCTTGTTATTGCAGCCCTTGTTCAGTTTGTTGAGATGTTCTTAAAGAAAGTAATGCCACCACTTTATAACGCACTTGGTGTTTATCTTCCACTTATTACAACAAACTGTGCAGTTCTTGGTGTTGCACTTACTAACGTTCAGAAATCATATTCTATTTTAGAGAGTGTTGTAAATGGATTTGCAACAGCTGTAGGATTCTTTGTTTCAATCGTACTTATGGCAGGAATTCGAGAGAAGATAGAATATAACGACATTGCTCCTTCATTTAAAGGAACACCTATCGTTCTTGTTACAGCCGGACTTATGGCTATAGCATTTTTCGGATTTTCAGGTTTAATTTAAGGAGGAAGAGTAAATGTTAGAAGGAATTTTAATAGCCGCTGCCATTGTTGGTGGAGTTGGCTTATTTATAGGTATTTTCCTTGGCCTTTCAGGGAAAAAATTAGCGGTTCAGGTAGATGAACGTGTTGAAGACATTATTAATGTTTTACCTGGAAACAACTGTGGTGGATGCGGATATCCAGGATGTGCAGGTCTTGCACAGGCTATTGTTGACGGCGAAGCAGAAGTAGGCGGATGTCCAGTAGGTGGCGCCCCGGTTGCTGAAAAAGTCGGCAAGATCATGGGCGTTGACACAGGTGCATCAAAGAAAATGGTAGCATTTGTTAAATGTGCAGGCACATGTGAGAAAGCTTCACAGCAGTATGAATATACAGGAATTAAAGACTGTACAATGGTAAATATGATGCAGGATAACGGACCTAAGGGATGTTCATATGGATGTCTTGGATTTGGAAACTGCGAAAAAGCCTGTCCATTTGATGCGATTCATGTAATTGACGGAGTCGCAGTAGTTGATAAGGAAAAATGTAAGGCATGTAAGAAATGTATCGCAGCCTGTCCACGAGGTCTTATTGAACTTATACCTTATGAGCAGAAAACATTTGTACAGTGTAACTCAAATGATAAAGGTAAAGCACTTATGGATGTTTGTCTTGTTGGATGTATCGGATGTAAGATGTGCGAGAAAAACTGTCCTACAGGTGCGATTACCGTTACAAATTTCTTGGCTCATATTGATGCCGACAAGTGTATTAACTGTGGTGTTTGTGCAGATAAATGTCCACGTAAGATTATTACACCAAGAGTTATTCCACTTTAATAGTTAAAAGTTTACACCTGCATCTTTGTGGTTTAAAATAGATGCAGGTGTTTTTTAATCAAACTTTAACGGAGATATGTATATGAAATTAAAAAAAAGTATTGCGCTATTAACTGCGTTTGTATTAAGTGTATTTGTTTTTACAGGATGTGAGACTAAAGAAGAAAAATATATTACTTCACAGGAAATGTTTTTTGACACAATAATATCTATAAAGCTTTATGATACGGAAGATACAAGTATAATAGAAGGCTGTAACGATATAATGAAGTCATATGAAAATATGTTTTCAAGAACTATAGAGACAAGTGATGTGAGCCGTATTAACAGCGCTAAAGGTGAGCCTGTAAAGGTAAGCGATGAGACAATATATTTAATAGAGACTGCAGTTATGTTTAGTGAAATGTCGAATGGAGCTTTTGATATAACTACGGCACCGCTAAGTGATTTATGGAACATAAAGGAAAATCCAGGCATTATTCCAGATGATGAAAAGATAAAAGAAGCTTTAAGCCATGTTGGATATGAAAATATTGTTATTGAAGATGGAAATATGGTACACCTAGAAGATCCTGAAGCTTCAATAGATCTTGGGGCTCTTGCTAAAGGATATGCAGGGGATAAATTAAAAGAATATATAAAGAGTAAAGGTGTTGAAAGTGGAATAATAGATCTTGGAGGAAATATAGTTACAATAGGATGCAAGAGCGATGGAAGTAATTTTAAGGTAGGCATACAAAAACCTTTTGATAAAAGGAATGAAATTTTATCTACACTAAGTGTCAAAGATAAATCAGTAGTGTCATCAGGAAATTATGAAAGATATTTCGAGAAAGATGGAAAAATTTATCATCATATTTTTGATCCTTTTACAGGATATCCTGTAGAAAACAATCTTACAGAAGTTACTATTGTAAGTGAATCATCTTTACTTGGCGACTGCTTTAGTACAACATGTTTTGCTCTTGGAAAAGATAAAGGAATAAAACTTATAAAAGATAGTGATATAGATATAGAAGCATACTTTGTAACTGATACAATGGAGGTAACAGAAGTAAAATAGAACATCCATTCGAATTTAAGTTGCCAATAAAAATTTAATATGATATTATAAGAACTGGAGGTAATTATGAAGAAGAATGATTTTATACTAATAATTTCTGTCATATTCATAGCGCTTTCAGTTTTTCTATTTCTTAAGTTCACGAAAGAAGAAGGAAGCGGTCAGGTGGTTGTAAAAGTCGAAGGAGAAGAATTTGGCAGATACGACATAGACGAAGATAATGAAATAAATATTAATAACAATAATATATTAGTGATTAAAGATAAAAAGGCATATATAAAGGAAGCGACATGTCCTGATAAACTTTGTGTGAAACAAAAAGAGATTTCAATGGATGGAGAGAGTATTATATGTCTTCCTAATAAGGTTGTTGTTACTGTTGAAAGCGATAGTAAAAGTGATATAGATGCTGTTGCTAATTAAAATATATGAGGCGGTTTAAATGAAAAATAAAACAGCTTATTTCGGAGTGTATATTGCACTTGCACTTATACTTAGTTATGTAGAGGCACTTATTCCAATATCATTTGGAGTTCCAGGTGTTAAGATAGGTCTTGCCAATTTAATAATTGTTATAGTTTTATATAAGAGTAAAAGTGTTGCAGACGCTTTTATAATAAGCATTATAAGGATTATTTTATCAGGATTTATGTTTGGCAATATGTTCGCCATTATTTATTCACTTGCAGGAGGAATTTTAAGTCTTCTTGTAATGATATTTTTAAAGAATAAAGGCTCATTTAGTCTTGTTGGGGTAAGTATTGCAGGTGGTGTATTTCATAATATAGGGCAGCTTATTGTAGCTATGATTGTTGTTGAAACTTACAAGATTAGTTTCTATCTTCCTGTGCTTTTAATTACAGGTCTTATTACAGGTGCATTAATTGGTATTATTGCAGGCGAGGTTTTAAAAAGAATTAAGAATATTCCACATATGGATTAATACAGAAAGGGCAGTTTATGATATCTTATGTTAAAGGCGTTATAGCTGATTTTGAAAAGGATAAAGTAATAATTGAAAATAATGGTATTGGTTATGGCATATATATGCCTGCAAGATCTCTTGGACTTTTACCGGCAGTTGGAAGTGAAGTTAAGATTTATACTTATATGAATGTAAGAGAAGATGCAATGCAACTTTTTGGGTTTCTCTCTAAAGACGAGCTTAATATGTATAAACTTGTTATTACTGTAAGTGGTATTGGTCCTAAAGGCGGGCTTAGTATTTTATCTACACTTTCTTCTGATGATCTTAGATTTGCTGTTTTATCATCAGATGCAAAAGCTATTTCGGCAGCGCCTGGTATTGGCAAGAAGACTGCTGAAAAGCTTATTATTGAACTTAAAGATAAACTTAATATGGATGATATTTTAACTCATGCAGGTGAGGGAAGTGAAAGTGGTGAGATAGCTTATGTTGCTGTCAATTCATCTATTCAGTCGGAAGCTGCTGAAGCTTTAGTGGCTCTTGGATATGGAAGTACAGAAAGTTACAAGGCTGTTAAGGCAGTTGATATGGAGAAGTTTACTACAGTTGAAGCTGTTCTTAAAGAAGCTTTAAAGAATATGTTCTAGGAGTATGATATGGGAAAGAGAATTATAACAACTGAAAATCTTGAAGAAGACAGTAAGATAGAGAATTGCCTGCGTCCCCAGAAACTTAAAGATTATATAGGGCAGCAAAAAGCGAAGGAAATGTTAAAGATTTATATTACAGCTGCAAAGGATAGAGGCGAGGCGTTAGACCATGTTCTTTTCTATGGTCCACCAGGTCTTGGTAAGACAACTCTTGCGGGTATTATCGCAAATGAGATGGGTGTTAATATTAAGATTACATCAGGCCCGGCAATTGAAAAGCCTGGTGAGATGGCAGCTATTTTAAATAATCTTCAGGAAAATGATGTTCTTTTTGTTGATGAGATTCATCGTTTAAACAGACAGGTTGAAGAGGTTTTATATCCTGCAATGGAAGACTTTGCCATTGACATTATGATTGGTAAAGGAGCAACAGCAAGATCAATTCGACTTGATCTTCCTAAATTTACCCTTGTAGGTGCAACTACAAGAGCTGGTATGCTTACGGCGCCACTTAGGGACAGATTTGGTGTTGTTAATCATTTAGAGTTTTATACTAACGAGGAGCTTTGCACTATTATTATGAGAAGTGCAGGAGTTCTTGGGGTTGAGATTGATCCTGATGGTGCTATGGAACTTGCAAGAAGATCTCGTGGTACACCTCGTCTTGCTAACAGACTTTTAAAACGTGTCCGAGACTTTGCCCAGGTTAAATATGATGGTGTTATTACTAAGAAGGTTGCAGATTTTGCTCTTGATCTTCTTGATGTTGATAAATATGGCCTTGATAATACCGACAGACAAATACTACTTACAATGATTGAAAAGTTTGGAGGAGGTCCTGTTGGTCTTGAAACTTTAGCGGCATCTATTGGTGAGGATTCAGGTACTCTTGAAGATGTTTACGAACCATATCTTCTTAAAAATGGATTTATTCAAAGAACTCCGCGTGGAAGAATGGCTACAATTCATGCTTATGAACATCTTGGAATACCTTATACAGATGGAAATTAGGGCTATTTCATAAAATTTAAGTTGGATTTTGCTGTTAAGTAGTTTATAATAGCAATATGATATGCAAGGAGGCACCATTTAAATGAGTTCAGCAAAACATTTTACAGAAGTATTGATCGGAGGAAAAGTCTACACTTTAAGTGGATTTGAAGGAGAAGAATATTTCCAGAAAGTATCTTCTTATTTAAATCATAAAATTACAGAGTGTCAGAACAGCGAAGGATACAGAAAACAAAGTGCAGATACACGTAATGTTCTCCTCGCGCTTAATATTGCAGATGATTACTTTAAAGCAAAGAAACAGGGAGATTCTCTTGAAAGTGATATAGAACTTAAAGACAAAGAGATGTATGATCTTAAACATGATCTTATATCAGTTCAGATTAAATTAGAGAATGCCGAGAAAGAACTTACAAAGTTAAAAGAAGAAAATAATGATCTTCAGATGCAGATAGTTAAACTGGAGACAGAGATGAGAAATTTAAGAAAATAAAAATGGGCTGTCTTTAATGGCAGCTTATTTTGTTTATATACAAGGAGATTTAATTTGACGTTTAATAATAAAAAAGTTGAGATACTTGCTCCGGCAGGTTCTTTTGAAAGTTTTATGGCTGCTATAAGTGCAGGGGCAGATGCAGTTTATGCAGGTGGACCTATGTTTGGAGCCAGGGCTTTTGCAACAAATTTTACAGAAGAAAAATTACTTGAGGCAATTGATATTGCACATTTATATGGAAGAAGATTTTATCTTACAGTTAATACACTTGTTAAAGACTGTGAGATTCCTAAATTATATAAATATCTTACACCTTTATATGAACATGGTCTTGATGCTGTAATTGTTCAGGACGTAGGTGTTATGAATATTATTAGAAGAGAGTTTCCAGGTCTTGGAATTCATGCAAGTACACAGACAACTGTTACAAATAAAGAGGGCGCTCTATTTTTAAAGGAACAGGGAGCTGAAAGAGTTGTTCCTGCAAGAGAGTTGTCCTTAAAAGAAGTTAATGATATTTACAATGAGACAGGAATGGAAGTTGAATGTTTTGTTCATGGAGCTCTTTGCTATTGTTATTCAGGACAATGTCTTATGAGTTCGCTTATTGGTGGAAGAAGCGGTAACAGAGGACAGTGTGCTCAGCCATGCCGTCTTATGTACAATGTAAATGGTAACAAGAAGTACTTTATGAGTCTTAAAGATATATGTACTCTTGATATTATTCCAGATTTAATAGATGCTGGTATTTATTCTTTTAAAATTGAAGGAAGAATGAAAAAACCTGAGTATGTTGCATCCGTTACAGCTATGTATAGAAAATATGCAGATCTTTATCTTAAAAGTGGTCGTAAAGGTTATAAAGTTTTAAAAGAAGATAAAGAAAAGCTTATGGATATTTATAACAGAGGCAATTTCTCTGAAGGCTATTATAATAAGAGAAATGGTAAGGACATGGTTTCGTTGTCTCGTCCAAATCATACTGGGGTTGAAGCTCTTAAAGTTATAAATCAGCAAGGCAATAAGGTGACTGTAAAGGCCCTTACTTCTATTAACAAAGGGGATGTAATAGAATTATCTTCAAAAGGAGATTCAAGACTTAATAACTATACTATTGGTCAGGAATGTAATAAAGGAGACAAACTTATATTAAATGTGGCAAGAGGCGCTGTATTTAAGAAAGATACTATCTTAAATCGTATTAGAAATGAAAAGCTTTTAACTTACATTGGTGATACATATATTAATGCTCCTGTTAAACAAAAAGCTAAAGCTAAGATTATTTTAAGACCAGGATATCCTATCGAGCTTAATCTTATAAGCGAAGATATAGATGTTACTGTTTATTCAGATGCTGAGGTTCAGGAAGCTTTAAATAAGCCGCTTGATAAAGATCGCATTACAAAGCAACTTAATAAGACTGGTAATTCTAAGTTTGAGTTTACTTCAATTGATACCGTTGTCTTTGGTGATATATTTGTCCCAATGGCTGCAATTAATGAGCTTAGAAGAAAAGGTCTTGAAAAACTTGAAGAAGTTATATGTCTTCAATATAGAAGACTACCTTTAGTTAATAAGGAAGTATCTTTTGATGGATATGATGATTTAGAAGAATCTACTTCTTATATAACATTTAATCAAGATGATATTGTATTTACTGCAGTATGTGAGTCTTTAGAGCAGCTTAAGGCAGTTGGTAATGATGGAAGAGTAAAGAGAGTTTATGTAAACTCTACTGTGGAAAGAGATTTCTTTAAATGCGATGAACTTTTTAGTCTTGTTAGAAATCTTAAGAATAAAGGTATGGAAGTTTATCTTGGCATGCCATATATTTTTAGAGATGACGCCATAGAGATTTTCTACGATAACTTAAAGATGCTTTACAATTTCGATGGATTTTTAGTTAGAAACTTCGAGTCGTACAGATTTTTAAGACAAAATGGTTTCGACAATATAATTCTTGATCGAAATATGTATGTATTTAATAAAGAGGCTAAAGATTTCTGGAATAAGGAAGGTGTATACAATTATACAGTTCCTGCTGAGCTTAATTTAAGAGAGATTAAAGAGCTTAAAGCATTTGATATGGAATTTAATATATACGGAAGAACTCCTGTTATGATTTCAGCTCAGTGTATTAAAAAGACATCTAAAGGATGTGATAAAACTCCTGTTATGTTAAATATGAGTGATAGAACAGGGGAATCTTATAGTGTTAAAAACTGTTGTGGTTTCTGCTATAATGTTGTATATGATACTAAACCTGTATATTTGTGTGATATGGCAGATGAGCTTTTAGAAGTATCACCTGCAGCATATAGAATGGATTTTTCTACAGAAGGATACAAGGAAACTTTAAGAATTTTAAATAACTGTATAGAAACTGTTACTTCTAGAAGTACTAATGAGTTTGACGGTGACTATACAAGAGGACACTTTACAAGAGGTGTTAATTAAAAAGGTGAGATATGGTTAATATAATTACTGAATTTTCAAGATTTATACTTATAATACTTATGGCATTATATACATTTTCATGTTTTTCAGTATTTGCTAAAACATATGAAGATGAGAAGAAAAGTATTTTATTTAGACAGAATATTTATATGTTTCTTATGCATGGACTTGCCTATGCCGTAATGTATCTTAAGACAAATAATAAAGATATGTTAGTATTTTATGGGTTACAGGTTATATTCTTTATAGTTGTAATTCTTTTATACAAATTTGTTTACCCTACATGTTCAAGACTTATAGTCAATAACATGCTTATGCTTTTAAGCATTGGTTTTATTATGATTACTCGTCTTGATTTTAAGAAGGGATTTAAACAGTTTGTTTTTGTAGCTTTAGGTATGGTTATTAGTTTTATTGTACCTGTAGTTATACGTACATCTAAGAAGTTTAGAGATTTCACTTATGCATATGCGGCAATAGGTATCGTAGCGCTTTTAATGGTCGCAGTACTTGCAAGTGTGCAGGAAGGTGCAAAGCTTGGATTTACTATTCCAGGACTTGGAATTAGTGTTCAGCCATCAGAGTTTGTTAAAATTATATTTGTATTTTATGTGGCATCGAGTTTTGCGAAGGCTACTAATTTTAAAAATATATTTATAACTACATGTATTGCAGCAGCTCATGTACTTATACTTGTTTTATCTACGGATCTTGGTGCGGCACTTATACTTTTTGTTGTATATCTTATTATGCTTTATGTGGCAACAGGCAATATTTTATATGCAGGAGCAGGAGTTGGAGCAGGAGTTGCAGCTTCATTGATTGGATATAAGATGTTTGCACATATAAAGGTTCGTGTAGCTGCATGGAAAGATCCTTTTGCAGCATATGATAATGGAGGATATCAGGTTGCACAGTCACTTTTTGCTATTGGTACTGGTGGATGGTTTGGTATGGGACTTTATCAGGGACTTCCAGGCAGTATACCTGTTGCAGCTGAAGATTTTATTTTCTCAGCTATTTCAGAGGAACTTGGACTTATTTTTGCATTATGTCTTATTCTTGTATGTTTAAGCTGTTATGTAATGTTCCTTAATATAGCTATGCAGCTTAGAAATCAGTTCTACAAGCTTGTTGCTTTAGGACTTGGTACATGTTATATATTCCAAGTGTTCTTAACACTTGGAGGTGTAACTAAATTTATACCTTCAACAGGAGTAACTCTTCCTTTAGTAAGTTACGGAGGAAGTTCGATTCTTAGTTCACTTATAATATTCGGTATTATTCAGGGACTTTATATTTTAAGAGAAGAAGAGGAAAAAAATATTGAGAAGAGAAGAAATGATGTTCGAGGAAGTAGAGACGAGGTCAAGAAAGCAAAGAAGAGAAGACAAAAAGCCAAAGAAACCTTCGAAGAAATCCCTCAACAAAGAGTTCGCTAGAATTACATATCTTTTTGTAGCTATATTTCTTATACTTATGGGATATCTTGTTTATTTTAATGTATTTAAAGCTAAAGATATAGTTAAGAGCCCATATAATCAGAGACAAAATGCATTTGCGGATAGAATTATGCGCGGTGACATACTTGATTCAAATGGATATGTTCTTGCAGAAACTGTTTATGATGATGAAGGAAATGAGAAAAGATATTATCCATACGGTAATGAATTTGCTCATGTTGTTGGTATTGGTCATACAAGCATTCCTAAAAGTGGTATAGAAAGTGCTGAAAATTTCAGCCTTCTTACTTCTGATACATTTTTTATAAATAAGATTATTAATGATATGAATGGCACTAAAAATATGGGGGATACTGTTGTTACAACTTTAGATGCAGATCTTCAGGAAGTTGCAATAAATGCCCTTGGAAGAAATAAAGGTGCAGTAGTTGTTATGGAACCTAAGACAGGTAAGATTTTATCTATGGTTTCAGCACCTACTTTTGATCCAAACAGTGCAGTTGCCAACTGGGATTATTTAAATGGAGATAATGAAAATAGTCCACTTCTTAATAGAGCTACCCAGGGACTTTATGCACCAGGCTCTGTATTTAAGGTTGTTACAGCGCTTGAGTTTATGAGAGAGCAGCCAAATTTTGCTGATTATACATATGACTGTAATGGTGAGATATCTTATCAGGAGACTACTATAAGCTGTTATAATCATCATGTACATGGCCATCAGGATTTAAGAAGTTCAATGGCTAATTCATGTAATGCATCATTTGCAAATATAGGATTATCACTTAATAAGACTGCTTATAGAGAGACTGCTGAAAAGCTTTTATTTAATAAAAAGCTTCCTGGACCTTTTGAAAGTTCAAAGAGCAGATTTGTTGTTGATGAGTCAACTATTTCATCTGAAATTATGATGACAGCTATAGGACAGGGAGATACAATGGTAAGTCCATATCATATGGCACTTATTACATCAGCCATAGCAAATGACGGTGTTTTAATGACACCATATGTTGTAGATAAGATTACAAACCACAGAGGTTCTGAGATTAGTAAAAATGTTCCTAAGAGTTACAAAAAGCTTATGACTAAGGAAGAGGCGGATTATCTTCAGACATATATGGAGGCCGTAGTTTCAGAAGGTACTGCAACTTATCTTAGTGGCCAGTCATATTCTGTGGCTGGTAAAACAGGAACAGCAGAGTACAGTGTTGATGATAAATCTAAGAGCCATTCATGGTTTATTGGATTTTCAAATGTAGATAATCCTGATATAGCATTATGTGTTGTAATAGAAGGAAGCGATGGAGATTCAGAAGCAAAGGCAGTTCCAATTGCAAGATCTATTTTTGACTATTATTATAGTAAATAACATATTATAACGTAGAAAGGGGGCTTAAGTTTTGGAGTTTTATAAAGACTTGTATGTAAGTGAGTTTTTAAAGAGAAAAAAGAATAAGCTTATAAAAGATATAAGACGTAAAGAATCATACCCTAGTATCTATGTTATTACGCTTCCATCCTGTGATCATAATCAGCTTGAATTGTACTCATCAATTATGTTGAAGCAAAAGGTATATGACAGAGATGACCTTTTTATAGTTGGTATAGCAGATGGATATGATGATGCTTTAATGGTTGTACAAAGAATATATGATGATGTGCTTTTAAAGACAGGAAATACAGATGTAAGACGGTATTTAGAAGAGAACCGCCGGAAAGGTGGTAAATGATGATTCATATACTACTTCTTATATTAAAGATAATAGGAATTATATTACTTTCTATTTTAGGTCTTATAATTCTATTAATTTTACTTATATGCCTTACACCGCTTAAGTATGAAATATACGGTCAGGTTAATAATAGTAAGGAGTCTCTTGCAGGAAAAGTTAAGTTTGGATATTTTTTTAATATATTAAATGGACAGTTTGTATATAAAGAAGGAAGACCACGATATTATGTGGCGGTCTTTAAAAAGAAACTTATATGCAGTAAGAAGCCTAAAGAAGAACGCGCTAAAGAGTATGAAAAGCATTTTAAAGAAGAGGCGGCAGATGAACCTATAAAAGATAAGGAAACTGTAAAAGAGCCTACTAAGGAAATGAAGGTTCCCTATGAAGGCGAGATTAAAGAGGATGACTTTAAGTATGTAGAAAAACCTGTTTCTAATAAGGAATCGTCTAAAGAAGATAATAATTCTATTAAAAATAATGCTTCTAAAAAGAAAGATTCCAAAAAGAAGAAAGCTGAAAAACCTAAGGAACAAAAAAAGAGCAGATTAGTAAGTATAAAAGAAAAAATAAAAAACATGTACAGTACAATCTGTGATAAAATAAGAGTACTTAAGGAAAAGAAAGAGATAGTTGATACTTTCTTTAATGATAAGATTCATAGAAAAGCTATATTAAAAGCATTTAAAGAGATAAAGGTTCTTTTAAAGAAGCTTAAGCCTTATAATCTTAAAGGTAAAATTCATTATGGATTTGAAGATCCAGAGCTTACAGGTAAATCTCTTGCAGCATTAAGTATGGTTCTTCCATTTATAGGAGTAGAACTAGATATTCAGCCGGATTTTAATAATGAATTAGTATATAGCGGGAATATATCATTTAAAGGCAAAATCAAATTAAGTTATTTTATTACATTATGTATTAAACTTGCAGTTAGAAAATCGGTATGGACAACATTTTTCGATGCCAAGCATATAATAGACGATATGAAGTAATTGGGAGGAAACTAAAATGGCAGATCAGTTAAATTTTAAAAACACAGTTGAAGCACTTTTTAATGGAATGGATGGCGTTATTTCATCAAAGACAGTTGTTGGAGATGCAATACATATTGACAGCGAGACTACTATAGTTCCTCTAGTTGATGTATCATTTGGTCTTGGCGCTGGATACTCAGAAGGAGATAATAAAGGTAAAGGCTCAGGTGGACTTGGTGGAAAGATTAGTCCAAGCGCAGTACTTGTAATTAAGAACGGAAATACAAGACTTGTTAATATTAAGAACCAGGATACAATTACAAAGATTCTTGATCTTGTACCAGATATGGTTGACCGATTTACTAATAAAGGCAGTAAAGTTACAGAAGCTGATGTAGATGATATGCTTGATTCAGTAATAGAAGAGTAAGAATATACAATCTAAAAAAGATTCACACTCTAAAATGAGGCGTGAATCTTTTTTTATCGTGACAAATTCAGATACCAAAAAAAGTACCCACTTTCGTGAGTACTTCCGTGTCTTTGAAATGTTTATTAAGCACGTTCTACGCGTCCTGATTTTAAGCAGGATGTGCATACGTACATTTTTTTAGTTCCGCCGTTTTCAGTTTTAACGCGAACTGATTTTACATTTGATTTCCACATTTTTGGTGTTTTTCTATGAGAGTGACTTACGTTGTTTCCGAAATGAGCACCCTTTTCACAAATAGCACATTTAGCCATCATTGCACCTCCTAACGATCTTAATAGTCTTCTACAGACTCACAACGATATCATTGTATCAGACGATACAAGATAATGCAAGCTTTTTTTGGAAATAATTAAAATTAAGATAATTACAATTATTTCTTGAAGATTTCTTTAAATTATATCATATTCATGCTAAAATATAAATATATAAGTTGTTGTAAATTAGCCTTTTTTAAGGTGGAAAGCGGGGACTAAATATGAGTAGACGAGTAATAACAATTGGGAGACAGTATGGTAGTAACGGACATGACATTGCGATGAAACTTGCCGATAAACTTGGTATTCACTGCTACGATAAAGAATTACTTGAGATAGCTGCAAAAGAAAAGGATCTTTCATATGAAGAGCTCACTAAAGTAGACGAGAAGAGAGCTAATCCATGGAGATATCCTGTGGAAAACGAAGTACAGATGGCTAAACAGTATCGTTTTGAACCACTTAATGATATTTTGTTCTATACAGAAGCAGATGTTATTAAGAATCTTGCTGAAAAAGAGGACTGTATTATAGTAGGAAGATGCGCCAATGAAATTTTAGCAGGTGTAGAAGGTGTAAGACGTGTATTTATTCATGCACCACTTGATTGCAGAATCCGTAAAGTAATGGACAGAGCATCTATTGATGAAAAGGAAGCAGCTCTTCTCATTAAAAAAGTAGATAAACAGAGAAAATACTACTATAATTATTTTACAGATAAACGCTGGGAAGATATGAGTCAGTATGATGTTACACTTAATAGCGGAACTATGACAGAAGAAGGAATTTTAAATGTTTTAACTTCTCTTTATGAATCTATATTGTAAATTTCAAATAAAGAGAGTATAATACGTTTGTTAATCTTACATTTTTAATGGAGGTAATATATCATGAAAGGTAGCATGAGTACAGATCTGGGAATTATTACAGTGCATCCAGAAGTTATAGCAAAATACGCAGGTTCAGTAGCCGTAGAGTGTTTTGGTATCGTTGGTATGGCAGCAGTTAATGTTAAGGACGGCCTTGTTCGTCTTTTAAAGAAAGAGAGCCTTACCCATGGAATTCACGTTGAAATTTCAGAGGACAATGTAATTACTCTTGATTTTCACGTAATCGTTGCATATGGAGTTAATATTTTATCAGTTTCTGATAATCTTATGAATAATGTTAAATATAAGGTAGAAGAATTCACTGGCATGAAAGTAGATAGTATCAACATCTTTGTAGAAGGTGTCAGAGTGATTGATTAAGGAGGATATTAATCGTGGCAACAAATACGATAAATACTGAGCTGTTCACTAAGATGTTCTTAAGTGGAGCAGCTAATCTTGAGGCTAAGAAAGAGTTTATTAATGAGTTAAACGTTTTCCCTGTTCCTGATGGAGATACGGGTACAAATATGACATTTACAATTCTTTCAGCAGCTAAAGAAGTAAGTAATCTTGAGAATCCTGATATGTTAGCAGTAGCTAAAGCTATTTCTTCAGGTTCCCTTCGTGGAGCACGAGGAAACTCAGGAGTTATTCTCTCACAGCTTCTTCGCGGATTTACTAAGGAAATTCGTGAACATAAGGAAATTGATGTACAGATCCTTGCGGCAGCTTGTGAACATGCAAGACATACAGCATATAAAGCTGTTATGAAACCAAAGGAAGGTACAATCCTTACAGTTGCAAGAGGTATTGCTGAGAAGGCTGCAGAACTTGCAGACACAACAGAAGATCTTGAGGTATTTATTCCTCAGGTAATTGATTACGCTAAGGAAGTTCTTGATAAGACACCTGAGATGTTACCTGTTCTTAAAGAAGCAGGCGTAGTAGACTCAGGCGGACAGGGATTACTTGAAGTATTAAATGGTGCATATGACGCTTTCCTCGGTAAAGAGATTGATTATAGCGCAATTGCTTCAGCTGCAGGTACTAAGATGGTTAAACCTGAAGCACAGGCAAATGTTGATATTAAATTTGGATATTGTACAGAGTTTATAATTATGCTTGAGAAAGAATTCTCAGAAAAAGATGAGGATGATTTTAAAGCATTCTTAGAGTCAATTGGTGATTCAATTGTCTGCGTTGCAGATGATGATGTTGTTAAGATTCATGTTCATACTAATGATCCAGGTCTTGCAATTCAAAAAGCTCTTACATTTGGACAGCTTTCAAGAATCAAGATTGATAATATGAGAGAAGAGCATCAGGAACGTCTTATTAAAGACGCTGAACGTCTTGCAGCAGAGCAGAAAGAAGCTGCTAAGAAGAAAGAGCCAAGAAAACCAGTTGGATTTATTGCTGTTTCTATTGGTGAAGGAATGAATGATATCTTTAGAGAACTTGGCGTTGACTACATTATTGAAGGTGGTCAGACAATGAACCCAAGTACAGAAGATATGCTTACAGCTATTGATGAAGTTAATGCTGATCATATCTTTGTATTCCCTAATAATAAGAATATTATTCTTGCTGCTAACCAGGCATGTCAGCTTACAGAAGATAAAGATATTCTTGTTATTCCAACAAAGACAGTTCCTCAGGGAATTACAGCTATTATTAACTATATGCCAGAGGCAGACATAGATACTAATGCTGAGACAATGTTAGAAGAGATTAAGAATGTTAAGACTGGTCAGGTTACATATGCTGTACGTGATACTCATATTGATGATAAAGAGATTCACGAAGGTGATATTATGGGTATCGGAGATCAGGGTATCCTTTCAGTTGAGACAGATATCGAAGAAGCTACTCTTAAGATGTTAGAAGAGATGATTGATGAGGACTCAGAACTTATAAGTCTTTACTTTGGACAGGACACTAAAGAAGATGAAGCAGAGGCTTTTGCCGAGAAACTTGAAGATCTTTATCCTGAAATAGATATTGATGTTCATAATGGCGGACAGCCAATTTACTACTATGTAGTTTCTGTAGAGTAATTATTTTGAATTATAATATTATATGATTATTAATAAAGCCGGTTTTCGTTATTGGAAACCGGCTTTTTAAGGAGATAGGATGGATAGATTATCGAAGATAATTAATTTAAAAGGAATAGGAGATAAAACAGCTGCTTTATTTAATAAAGTTGGTGTTGAGACAATTGGAGACCTTCTTGAATATTTCCCAAGAACATACGATGTATATGAAGAACCTGTTGCAATAGGTGAAGCTAAGGAAGGTAAAATAGTTGCAGTTACAGGTGCAGTTTATGGAAATATTGCTGTTGGTGGTTCAAAGAACTTACAAATTACAACTTTGTATTTAAAAGATGTAACAGGTACGCTTAAAGTTATCTGGTATAGAATGCCTTTTTTGAAGAATTCTCTTCGTGGTCTTAAATCTCTTACATTAAGAGGGAAAATAACAAGGAAAAAGGACGTACTTGTTATGGAACAGCCAGAGATTTTTAACTCTTATGAGCTGTATAAAAAGAAATGTGATACACTTCAGCCAGTGTATGCACTTACAAAGGGTCTTACCAACAATATGGTCATAAAGGCAATGGCACAGGCAGTTAAGTATGTGGACGGGGTTAAAGATCCGCTGCCAGATGTTATTAAAGAAAAATATGATCTTATGGATTACAGTGAGGCAGTTAAGACAATTCATTTTCCTGAAATAAAAACTGATTTCTATAAGGGAAGAAACAGGCTTGTATTTGACGAGTTTTTAAATTTTATTATAGGTATTCGTCAAATGAAGGAAAAAGATGAAGTTAAATTAAATAACTTTGATATAGAAGAAAAGAATGCAATAGATTCATTTATTAAAAACCTTCCATTTAAACTTACAAATGCTCAGTTAAAGGTATGGGAAGAGATTAAAAGCGATATGACAGGGGATAAAGTTATGTCACGTCTTGTGCAAGGAGATGTAGGGTCAGGAAAGACTATTGTAGCTTTATTAGGCCTTATGCTTGCTGGTTTAAATGGATATCAGGGTGCAATGATGGCGCCTACAGAAGTTCTTGCAAGACAGCATTTTAATAAGATTTCTAAAATGTTTGAAGAATATAATATACCTCTTAAGGCGGAACTTTTAACAGGATCTATGACTGCAAAGGAAAAACGCGTGGCATATGACAGGATAAAATCAGGCGAAGCAGATGTAATTATAGGAACTCATGCTGTTATTCAGGAAAAGGTCCTTTTTAACAATTTATGTCTTGTAGTAACAGATGAGCAGCACAGGTTTGGCGTTTCCCAAAGAGAAACATTTATGGATAAGGGAAATACACCACATGTACTTGTTATGAGTGCCACACCTATACCAAGAACACTTGCCATAATTCTTTATGGAGACCTTGATATTTCTATAATTGATGAAAAACCTGAAAACAGACTTCCTATAAAGAACTGTGTTGTAGATACAGGATATCGTAATACTGCCTATAAGTTTATTTATAAGGAAATCCAATCTGGCAGACAGTGTTATGTGATTTGTCCTATGGTAGAAGAAAGTGAAGGGATGGAAGGTGAAAATGTAATAGATTATTGCAAAAGACTTCGTGAGATTTTTGGAGCGTCTATTAACATTGAATACCTTCACGGTAAAATGAAACAGAAAGAAAAAGATGCCATTATGGATGATTTTGCATCTGGAAAGACGAATATTCTTGTTTCAACAACCGTAATTGAAGTAGGAATTGATGTATCAAATGCAACCGTAATGATGATTGAAGATGCGGACAGATTTGGGCTTGCCCAGCTTCACCAGCTTCGTGGCCGAGTAGGGCGAGGTGAACATCAGTCATATTGTATATTTATTAGTGGATCTAAATCAAAAGAAACTAAGAGACGACTTGAAATTTTAAATAAATCAAATGATGGATTTAAAATTGCATCAGAAGATCTTAAACTTAGAGGCCCTGGAGATATATTTGGAATAAGACAAAGCGGTGTTCTTGATTTTAAGCTTGCAGATGTTTTTCAAGATGCAGAAATATTAAAACAGGCCTCTGAGGCGGCAAAGTATGTAGAAAATAATAACGTTCGATATTACAAAGACAATAATATTGTGTTATAATCGAATCGTTTAAATGATAATTAACATTGTGTAGATTTATGGGGGAAATATGAACGAAGTACTACGACAGGAAAATAAGTATCTTCTAAATAGTATCGATCATATGCGGATTAATAATAAACTTAAATCATTTCTGCAAGAAGATTCTAATAATGGTATAGATGGATATAAAGTAAGATCTTTATATTTTGATACTATTAATGAAGATGATTATGAAGAAAAAGAGGCAGGTATTGAATTACGTAGAAAGATTCGTCTAAGAATTTATAATCCATCTGATGATACTGCAAAACTTGAAATGAAGCAAAAGCAGGGTAATGCGCAGAAGAAACGTTCTCTTACTGTTTCAAGAGAAGATGCAGTGGAGCTTACAAAGGGAAACTATTATCCTTTACTTAAATATGAAGATCCTTTTGCTGCTGAACTTTTTGGGTATATGACAATGAAATGTTACAGACCTAAAACAATAGTCCAGTATAATCGCAAGGCATTTATTGCAAGAGAGAATAAGACTCGTATAACACTTGATAGT
>SAMEA104404100__coassemble_704_pt1 | contig 34882 bp, 27 predicted proteins | sample SAMEA104404100__metabat2_high_PE_088 | metagenome-assembled genome bin SAMEA104404100 (sample SAMEA104404100) | Balaenoptera acutorostrata
GTCAAAAAGTGCATTCACAATAAAGCTTGCGAATGCACTTTTATTCATATATTTAACTTATTAAACTCCATCTTGATTTCTAAGCGAAAGTACTCCTTTTACAAGTATCTTAACATCATCTAATATGTAATCAAATGCTCCGGCTTTTACCATATTTATAACAACAAGGCCAACCGGCACTGCAAGAATCATTCCAAATATACTTCCTATTCTATAGCCTACATACAAAAGTACAAGAGTTACTATTGGATTCATTCCCATACTGTCTCCCACAAGTTTAGGCTGTATAATCTGTCTTATAATCTGCGTTATAGCATAAAGAACTATAAGTATTAATGCTGTCTTAAATTCCTTTGTAAACAACATATATACCGCCCATGGAATAAGAGCTGTTCCTGTTCCAAAAAATGGAAGAAAATCAAGAAAAGCTATTAGTAAAGCAACAGGTATAGCATAATGTATATTAAGGAAGAAAAATCCAATTGTAAGAATAACAAATATTACTCCCATTATTTTAAACTGTGCTTTAAAATATCCACCTACTGCATATTTAAAGTTATCAGTTACAAGTGTCATTCTTTTTTGAACTGACTCTGGTGAAACCCTTTTTAAAAATGCTATTACTTCTTCTCTTTGTACTGTAAAGAAATATGCAGACATCATTGCAACTATTGCTGCTACTATTATTGACGGAAGTCTCTTTGCTATATTGCCTGCTAAAGCAAATGTAGGTTCACTTACTGCTGATACTATTTTCGCAATATTACCATCAATATTATTAATAAATGTATTAAATGCTTCAACAATGCCTTCTGGTAATTTCACAAAAAAGCCTGATAAATTTCTCCCTATTTCCTGAAGCCCACTTATTAGATGAGCGTAAGTTTCTGGAAAATCTTTTATCATTGAAGATGTCTCTCTTACAACAATAACTCCGACAAAATATATCATTCCTACTATAGCGCCAAGAACAAGTATTACAACTATTGCTGTACCAAGTTTTTTAACAATCTTCATATGCTTTTCCAGCCAGTTTACAAGGGGAGTTGCTATTGCTGATAAAATCCATCCAATAACAAAAGGCATAAAAAATCCAATTGCCCATATTCCAAAATAGACAAATAAAACTGTAGAAAGAATGCTAAATGCAAGGCTTACTGCCACTTTCCAATATGGTCTGTTATCTGTCAAATTAATCACCTGCTCTTTCCTGCTATATAAGTACTCTTATGTTAAAGATACTCTGTTTCGATAAGATTCCATACCTCATCTCTTCCCTGTTTTGAAGTTGATGAAAATGGAATAATCTTAGTACCTGGTACAAGATCAAGTCCTTCTCTTAACATTTTAACATGTTTTTGAACCTGGCTTCTCTTAATCTTATCAAGTTTTGTAGCAATTATTATAGGATCATATCCCATATCAACAATCCAGTCATACATCATTTTATCATTTGCTGACGGGTCATGTCTAATATCTATAAGAAGAAATACAGCTTTTAACTGCTCTGATGAATGAAGATATCTCTCAATCATCTGCCCCCATTTCACCTTTTCATTTTCCGATACCTTTGCATATCCGTATCCTGGAAGGTCAACAAGGTACATTTCTTCATTTATATTATAAAAGTTTATTGTCTGTGTCTTTCCTGGCTGTGATGATGTTCTTGCTAATGCTTTTCTATTTACAAGTGAATTTATAAGTGATGATTTACCAACATTTGATTTACCTGCAAATGCAATCTCCGGTTTATCATTCATTGGAAGTTTACTTGTAATACCACATACTGTCTCAAGACTTACGTTTTTAATTACCATAACTATTCTCCATCTTTTACTGTAAGAGCTAATTTTAAAACTTCTTCCATCGTATCAACAGGAATTATATCTATTCCTTTAGTAATCTCAGTTGAAAGTTCTTCAACATCTACCATATTTTTTGATGGAACAAGTACAGTTTCTATACCTGCATTTTTTGCTGCAAGAAGTTTTTCCTTAAGCCCACCTATTGGTAATACGCGTCCTCTTAAGGTTACTTCTCCTGTCATTGCAAGGTTAGCTTTTACCTTATACCCAGTAATAGCTGAAACCATTGCTGTTGCCATTGTTATTCCGGCACTTGGACCATCTTTTGGCACTGCACCTTCTGGAATATGAACATGAATATCATGTTTTTCAAAGAAGTCAGCAGCAATTTCATACTTATCACTTACTGATCTTATGTAACTTATTCCTGTTCTTGCAGACTCCTTCATTACATCTCCAAGCTGTCCTGTAAGAAGTATTTCTCCTTTACCTGGCATAACATTTACTTCTATCTGAAGCGTATCTCCGCCAACGCTTGTCCATGCAAGTCCTCTTACCACACCTACCTCATCAGCTTCATTTACCATCTGATATGTGTATTTTTCACGACCAAGGTATTTATTTAAGTTTCTTTCTGTTACTGAAACTTTCTCTGTTTTTGTAGTAAGTATTTCTTTTGCAACTTTTCTACATATATTACCTATTTCGCGTTCAAGCTGTCTTACGCCTGCTTCTTTTGTATAGTTACGTGCCATTTTCCAGAGAGCTTTTTTACTAAATGTAAGCTGTTCTTTATTAAGCCCGTTTTTAGAAAGTTGTTTAGGTATAAGATGTTCTGTTGCTATATGAAGCTTTTCATTTTCAGTATAACTGCTAACCTCAATTATTTCCATACGATCAAGAAGTGGTCGTGGTATTGTCTGAAGTGTATTAGCTGTTGTTATAAATAAAACTTCTGAAAGGTCTAATGGTAATTCAAGGTAGTGATCTCTGAATTTAACATTCTGCTCACTATCAAGAACTTCTAAAAGAGCTGAAAAAGTATCACCTTTATAATCAGAACTTACTTTATCTATCTCATCAAGAAGCATTACAGGATTCTTAACACCTGCAGTTTTAAGACCATTAGCAATACGGCCTGGCATTGCGCCTACATATGTTTTTCTATGCCCTCTTATTTCCGCTTCATCTCTTACTCCGCCAAGGGATAATCTTACATACGGTTTTTTAAGTGCATTTGCAAGTGATCTTGCTATAGAAGTTTTTCCTGTTCCTGGTGGTCCAACAAGACAAAGTATTGGACTTTCACCTTTCTTTGTAAGTGTTCTTACAGCAAGAAATTCAAGAACTCTTTCTTTAACATCTTCAAGGCCATAGTGATCTTCATCAAGAATTTTAGCTGCATATTCGATATCATTATTGTCTGGTGATGTCTTATTCCATGGCATCTCAAGTATTGTCTCAATGTAAGTTCTTATAACGCCCGTCTCGGCTGGTGAATTATTAGAGTTTTTAAATCTTTTTATTTCTTTAAAAAGTTTTTCCTTTACTTCTTCAGGTGCATCCAGTTCTTTTGCTGCTTTTTCAAATTCTTCTGCATCTGATAACATATTATCGTCGCCAAGTTCTTCTCTAATAACCTTAAGCTCTTCTCTTAAAATAAACTCTCTTTGATTCTCATCAAGTTTATCTTTTACTTTTCTTTGAATCTCTTCTTTAACATCCATTATATGAGTTTCTTTAACAAGATTTTCTGCTAAAGACTCGTATCTTGATAACGCATCATTTTGTTCAAGTATCTCCTGTAAGTCTTTATAAAATAATGGTGTACTTGATGTTATTGCTTTTACAAGATCTTCAAGATTTTCAATTTCTATAATCTCTGATACTGATTCTTTAGAAACCTTGCCATTCTTTGCAGCATACTCTACATATATATCTTTAAGTCCTCTTACATATGCTTCTACTTCTGATTCTTCCATTTCATATGGTTCATCTTCAAGTATTAATGCTTTTGCGCATATATATGGATCCATGCTTTCTATAGAATCAAGTTTAATTCTTTTTTCACCTGATACAAGAACTCTTATACGATCTTTAGGTAGCTTTATCATCTGTTTTATTTTAACTAAAGTTCCTATCTCATATAAATCTTCTTTTTCAGGATTTTCTGTATCTATGGAACGCTGACTTACAACAAACATTTCCTGGTCTTTTAGCATTGCTTCCTCAATCGCCGCAATGGATTTCTTTCTGTTCACATCAAAATGAACAACCATTCCCGGCATTATAGTAAGACCTCGAAGGGCCACTACTGGAAGTACTTTTTCTACTATTTCCATATAATCTAATTCTCCTGTCTATATAGATACAAAAGGACGGATACATGGTTATCCACTGCACCCGCCCATTATTTGTTTATTTATCTGCCATCTTAAGGAACATTGGTCTTTCTTCACCATCACAGTTATATAATGGTTCTGATGTTCCAATAACTGCATCCTTAGTAATCTGGCATCCTTTTATAGTCTCGTCGGATGGTACCTTGAACATAGTATCCATCATAATATTCTCAACAATGGCTCTAAGTCCTCTGGCTCCTGTTCTTCTCTTAATTGCTGTATCTGCTATAGCATCTAAAGCATCTTTGTCAAAGTCAAGCTGTACTCCGTCAAGTTCCATAAGTTTCTGATATTGTTTTATAATAGCATTCTTTGGCTTAGTAAGAATCTGAACTAAAGCTTCTTTATCAAGCATCTCTAATGATACATTGACTGGAAGACGTCCTATAAGCTCTGGAATAATACCATATTTTACAAAGTCTTCTGGAAGCACATGTGCAAGAAGTTCATCAACATCTTCTTCATGTTTATCCGCTATCTCTGCATTAAATCCTATAGATTTCTTGTCCATTCTCTTTTCAATAAGCTTTTCAATTCCTTCGAATGCTCCACCACATATAAATAAGATATTTGTTGTATCTATCTGGATAAGCTCCTGATGTGGATGTTTTCTTCCACCCTGAGGTGGAACTGATGCAACAGTTCCTTCAATTATTTTAAGCAATGCCTGCTGCACGCCTTCACCTGAAACATCTCTTGTAATTGATGGATTCTCAGACTTTCTTGTAATCTTATCAATCTCATCAATATATATAATCCCATGTTCAGCACGCTCTATATTTCCATCTGCTGCCTGGATAATTTTAAGAAGAATATTTTCTACATCTTCACCAACATATCCTGCTTCTGTAAGTGCAGTGGCATCTGCAATTGCAAATGGAACATTAAGAACTTTTGCAAGGCTTTGTGCAAGAAGTGTCTTACCACTTCCTGTAGGACCGAGCATTAATATGTTACTCTTCTGTAACTCAATGCCAAGATCCTGTTCAGCTACTATACGTTTATAATGGTTATATACTGCTACAGAAAGTACTTTCTTAGCTTCTTCCTGTCCTATAACATACTCATCAAGAAATGCTTTGATTTCCATTGGTGTAAGAAGATTGATTTCATCTGAAAAACTTGGCTCATCAAAATCAAACTCTTCGTCAATTATCTCCTGGCAAAGCTGTATACACTCATCACATATATATGCCCCGTTTGGTCCTGCTATAAGCTTACGAACCTGAGACTGGCTTTTATTGCAAAATGAACATCTTACTGTGTCATCTCCTGATTTTCCTGCCATATCTGTATTTCACCTCATATTAATATTAGTGGTTAACAATTACCTCATCAATAAGACCATATTCTTTGGCTTCTTCTGCTGACATAAAGTTATCTCTTTCAGTATCAACCTTGATAATATCAAGACTTTTACCTGTATTTTCCGCTAACATTTCATTTAACTTCTGACGGATCTTTAAGATATGTTCAGCTGCGATCTGGATTTCAGTTGCCTGACCCTGTGCACCGCCTGATGGCTGGTGAATCATAATCTCAGCATTTGGAAGTGCAAATCGTTTACCTTTTTTACCACCTGTAAGAAGAAATGCTCCCATACTTGCAGCCATACCGATGCATACTGTTGATACATCACATTTGATATACTGCATTGTATCATAAATAGCAAGTCCGGCTGTAACTGAACCTCCCGGGCTGTTAATGTAAAGCTGAATATCCTTTTCTGGATCTTCTGCTTCAAGGAAAAGTAACTGTGCAACTACAACACTTGCTGATTCGTCACAAACTTCTCCATCAAGAAAAATTATTCTTTCTTTTAAAAGTCTTGAGTAAATGTCATAAGAACGTTCACCATGGCTTGACTGTTCAACTACATAAGGTACTAAACTCATAATTATGCCTCCTGATCATCAACTTGATTAATCTGTTTTCCCCTCAGAAAAGTACGACTATTAAGCTTCTACTGCTGCATCAGAAAGTAATGTAACTGCTTCCTGTACTGCAAGGTCTTCTTTAATCTGAGCTTCTTCATTCTCACCCATGAACATTTTAAGTTTTTCAACCTGGAGCTTGTAAGCTTCTGCCATTCTTCCAAGTTCTTCCTCAACCTGCTCTTCTGAGATTTCAATGTTCTCAGCTTTAACAATTGCCTCAAGAACAAGTCTTGTTCTGATACGTTTTTCAGCCTGTGGTTTTAATTCTTCCATCATTTTTTCTTCTGAAAGTCCTGTGAACTGGAAGTACTGCTCAACAGAAAGTCCCTGCTGCTGGATACGCTGTGCAAAATCGTTAGCCATCTGATCAGCCTGTGCCTGAATCATAGCTTCTGGAATATCCATCTTAGCATTAGCTACTGCCTGCTCTACAGCCTGGTCTTCTCTCTTCTGTTTTCCTTCAGCTTCTTTACGAGCTTTGATTCCTTTTTTAACATCTTCCCAGTATGCTTTGTATGTATCAAACTCAGATACTTCTGATGCGAATTCATCATCTGCTTCTGGAAGTTCTTTAACTTTTATAGCATGTACTGTACATTTAAATACTGCTGGTTTTCCTGCAAGTTCAGGTACCTGGTATTCTTCTGGGAATGTAACATTAACTTCTAATTCTTTGTCGATTTCTGCTCCGATAAGCTGATCTTCGAATCCTGGGATAAATGCTCCAGAACCAATTGTTAATGGATAGTTTTCACCTTTTCCACCTTCAAATGCTACTCCGTCAACAAATCCTTCGAAATCTAAAGTAACTTCATCTTTATCTTCTACTGCACGATCTGTAACTTCTACAGTTCTTGCATTTCTTTCACGTTCTTTTTCGATTTCTTCATCTACTTCTTTAGATGTAACTCTTGTAGAATATTTATCTACTTTAAGTCCTTTGTATTCACCAAGTGTAACTTCTGGTTTAACAGCAACTTCTGCTGTGAAGATAAATTCTTTACCTTTTTCAATCTGAACAACATCGATCTTAGGCTGTGAAACGATATCTAAACCGCTTTCATCATATGCTTTTTCGTATGCAACAGGAATCATAGCGTTGATTGCTTCTTCATAGAATACTGCTGGTCCATACATTTTTTCGATCATCTGTCTTGGAACTTTACCTTTACGGAATCCCTGAATATTGATATGTTTGCGCTCTTTTAAGTAAGCTGCCTGTAATGCTTTTTCAACATCTTCAGCTGAAACTTCGATTGTAAGTTTCGCCATATTGTGTTCTAAGTTTTCAACTTTTAAACTCATTTTTATTTTCCTCCTTAATTCATACCATTAAAATGCTATGTTGTATCTATTTGAATTAGTGATACCCAAAAAAATACACTTGCAGTCATTGAATCAGTATATCACACGTGCAATACTTTTTCCAGTCCTTTTTAGCTCCTTTTAAGGGGCTTTTACTGGTTTAAAGGGCTTTTTTAGTCTAATATTATTGATTTTCTTATTTTATTTTCCATTTCCTTCCCTTTTAATATCTCAATAAGACGAAGTGCAAATAGTACAGCAGTTCCAGGACCCTTACTTGTTGTTATATGTCCATCTGTAACAACCTTATCATCAGGAACATTTTTACAGTTAAGTTCGTCTTCCATTCCAGGATAACAAACTGCATTCTTATCTTTTAAAAATCCGTTATATCCAAAGACAGTAGGAGCTGCGCAAATAGCAGCTATTTTCTTGTTCTTATCATTATATTTGATAAGAAGCTCTCTTAATCCTTTATGATCTTTTAAATATAAAGTTCCTGGCATTCCTCCAGGTAATACAAGCATATCTACATTTTTATCCGCATCTTCAAACAACTTATCTGCCTTAACAAGTATTTCATGTGCGCCTTTTACATATAAATCATCTGTTATCGAAACTAAACAAACTTCCACTTCTGCTCTTCTTAAGTAATCCGCTACTGTAAGGGCTTCAACCTCTTCAAATCCCTCTGCAAGAAAAATATTAATTTTTGACATGTTTTTTCTCCTTTTTATCATTTTTATTGGTTAGTCGCAACTATCCGTTGCAATTGCTGTATTCCATGCATTTTTAACACTTTGGTAACAATTTTTGTTTCATTTTGTCGTATTATTATTATAAAATATATATTCAGAAATTAGAATATATATTTTCATTTTGAAAGGAATTAATATGGAGATTGAAAGAAAATTTCTAGTTGAAAAGAAAAATATGCCTGGTAATCTTTGCGACTACAAAATGCGGCACATTGAACAGGGTTATCTTTGCACCGCCCCTGTCATTCGAATACGAATGGATAATGATTCATATGTTCTAACATATAAGTCAAAAGGTCTTATGTCTCGAGAAGAATATGAAATGCCTCTTACTAAGGAAGCCTACGAACACCTTTCAAAGAAGGTTGACGGAAGACTTATTGTAAAGGATAGATATATGATTCCTTTTGAAGATTCTCTTATAATTGAGCTGGATATTTTCAAAGGTTTTTTAGAACCTTTAATTTTAGCTGAGGTGGAATTTAAAACCGAAGAAGAAGCAAATTCTTTTGTTCCTCCTAAGTGGTTTTCAGAAGATGTTACATTTTCAGGCAAGTATCATAACAGTTATTTAAGCTCTCTCTAAGCATCTAATTGTTTATTTAAATGGAGGTATAACATTGTCAAACTTACAACTCGTATTTAATTTGAAAACTTTAAGAAAGAAAAATCTTATGACTCAGCAGGAAGTAGGCGATATGCTTAACATTTCAAGACAGGCATACTCTAATTATGAAACTGGCAAACGCGCTCCCGAAATCGGACTTCTTGTAAAACTTTCTGAGTTTTATGGAGTATCCCTTGACGATATGATCAAACAAACCATTTCTCCATACAACGGTAATGGAATTATAAGAGAACGTACTGGCGCTTTATCTAAAGCAGTCGACAGCTCATCTGACAGCGTTTTATACTTATCTTCAGATGAAACGGAATTAATAATGACCTATAGAACATTATCCGAAGACGACAAACGACTTGCTGACCGAATTTTAAAAAGGCAGTAAAAAAAGGACCTCATGGTCCTTTTTTAATGCATATATTTAACTTTTAAAATTTCTAAAATTAGTTTTCACCAAGTCTGAATGCATCATGAACTGCGTTCATAGCTCTTTCAACTTCATTCTCATTTACAAGAACTGTGATTCTTACTTCTGATGTTGCAATCATACTGATATTAATACCAACATTGTAAAGTGCTTCAAACATCTTAGCTGCAACACCTGGATTTGACATCATTCCAGCTCCTACGATTGAAATCTTAGCAACATTATCTTTATGTGTAATTTCTTCAATTGTAAGTGCATCTTTGTTTTCTTCAAGAACTGCAAGTGTATGATCTTTATCATCTGATGCTACTGTAAATGAAATATCTTTTGTTCCTTCACGACCTACTGACTGAAGAATAATATCTACGTTAATACCATTTTTTGCAAGTGTATTAAATATTTTAAATGCAACACCTGGTCTGTCTTCTACTCCAATAACTGAAATTCTTGATGTATTCTTATCTGAAGCTACACCGCTAATTAACATCTTCTCCACTTTTGCTACCTCCTTAACAACTGTCCCTTCTTCTTCTGTAATACTTGATCTTACAACAAGCTGTACTCCGTATTTCTTAGCCATCTCAACTGATCTGTTATGAAGTACTTTTGCTCCAAGTGAAGCAAGTTCAAGCATTTCATCGTAACTTATTGTATTTAATTTTCTAGCTGTTGGTACCACTCTTGGATCTGCTGTATATACTCCATCTACATCTGTATATATCTCACATTTATCTGCATGAAGTGATGCTGCTATTGCAACAGCACTTGTATCAGATCCACCACGACCAAGTGTAGCAAAATCATCGTATTTATTAATTCCCTGAAATCCTGTTACAACAACTATTTTTCTGTATCCAAGTTCATGGTTAATTCGTTCTGTGTCTACTCTCTTCATTCTTGCTTTACCATATGAAGAAGTACAATGCATTGAAACCTGGAAAGCATTAAGTGAAACTGCTGGAACACCTAATTCATTAATTGCCATTGAAAGTAATGATGCAGAAACCTGCTCTCCTGTTGCCATAAGCATATCCATCTCTCTTTTTGATGGTTCTTTAGATATGTCTTTTGCAAGAGAAATAAGTTCATCTGTTGTATCGCCCATAGCTGACACAACCACTATTACATCATTTCCTTTTGCATGTTCAGCAATACATCTTTTTGCTACTCGGTAAATGCATTCTTTGTTAGCAACAGAACTGCCACCAAATTTTTTAACTATAAGCATGTTGTCGTATCCTCCGTTTTATAGTTTTATTTTTCTAAACGAATCATATGGAGTATTCCTGGGAATTCCATTGCATTCTTGCTATATCTTTCTTCGCTCATCACTTCTGTAACAAATCCGAATTCATTTTCAAGTCCATCTACTACAACTGGTTCAATTGGACCAAAAACGCTCTCAAGATGTGTTCTAAGCGCTTCAACTGTTCCTTTTATCCTTACAAAGAAACGTTTTTCTGTCTTTTCAATTGGCTGAAGCTGTAATTTATCACTTTTCCACATAGTCATAATATTACGATTTAAGTTTTTAGCTTCATCTACCACGTCTGCCACAACTGCACTGGCTGTTGGAAGTTTGCCAGCACCACTACCGTAGAACATAGCATCTCCTAAAACATTTCCATGTACAAATATAGCATTGAATACATCATTAACACCATAAAGTGGATGATCATTTGAAATTATATGTGGAGCAACTAAAGCACATATTTCATCGCCACATCTTTTACTTGAAGCAAGAAGTTTAATTGTGCTTCCCATTGCTTTTGCATACATCATGTCTTCTTTTGTTATATCTGTTATTCCTTCAGTATGTATATCTTCGAAATCTACCTGCTGTCCTGATACTAAAGATGAAAGAATAGCAATCTTTCTGCAGGCATCATATCCCTCTACATCAGCTTCAGGATTACGCTCAGCATATCCTTTATCCTGAGCTTCTTTTAAAACTTCTGCATAGTCTGCACCTTCATAGAACATCTTTGTAAGCATGTAGTTTGTTGTACCATTTAAAATACCTGTAATTTCTTCAATTTCATCTGCTGTCATTGAAGAGTTAAGTGGACGAATAATAGGTATTCCTCCGCCTACACTTGCCTCAAAGAGGAAGTTTATATTTTTCTCTCTGGCTATTGATAAAAGCTCTGCTCCATGTTTGGCAACTAAAGCCTTATTAGATGTGGCAACACTTTTACCTGCAAGAAGTGATCTTTTTACAAATGTATATGCTGGCTCAATTCCACCCATAACTTCTACTACTATATCGACCTCTGGGTCATTTACAATAATATCAAAGTCATGAACAAGTATCTTCTCAACAGGATCTCCTGGGAAATCTCTTAAGTCAAGTACATACTTAACATTTAATTCGTCACCTATGCGCTGATTGATACGTCTTCCATTAGTGTTTATAACTTCAACAACACCTGAACCTACAGTACCATAACCCATTACCGCTATATTAACCATATTGTATCCTCCTTATCTAAAAGCGCTTACTGCTGACTTTTAAGAAATGCATTTATAAGTGGATCTATATCTCCGTCCATTACCGCTCCAACATTAGTTACATCAAGATTTGTACGATGGTCTTTAACCATTGTATATGGCTGCATTACGTATGATCTTATCTGACTTCCAAAGTTAATATCTCTTACTTCACCTCGAATGCCGGAAAGTTTTTCCGCCTGTTCCTGCTGTTTCATAAGATACAGCTTAGATTTTAACATCTGCATAGCTTTATCTTTATTCATATGCTGAGAACGTTCATTCTGACACTGCACTACTATACCTGTTGGTAAATGAGTAATACGTATAGCTGATGAAGTCTTGTTGACATGCTGTCCACCGGCTCCACTTGATCTATATGTATCTATACGAAGATCGTCATCATCTATTTCAATATCGATATCACCTTCGATATCCGGGATAACATCACATGATGAGAATGATGTCTGGCGTTTACCTGCTGCATTAAATGGAGAAATACGAACCAGTCTGTGAATACCTTTCTCAGAGCGAAGGTATCCATATGCATTCTCTCCTTCAACTTCAAATGTAACAGCCTTAATACCTGCAACATCTCCTTCTAGCATATCAAGGACTTCTATTGAAAATCCTTTTCTTTCTGCCCATCTTGTATACATTCTGTATAACATACTTGTCCAGTCACATGCTTCTGTTCCACCTGCACCTGCATGAAGTGAAACAATGGCATTACAGTTATCATACTCGCCTGTAAGAAGAGTCTGAATTCTCATCTCTTCAAATTCTTCTTCAAAAACTGTAAGTTCATCTTCAATTTCCTGAACTGTTTCATCATCGCTTTCTTCCTGTGCCATTTCAATAAGCATTAAAAGATCATCATAATCATTAAACATTTTGTCGATCTTTTTAACTGAATCCTGAAGTCCTTTTAAATGTTTCATAACATTTTTTGAATTTTCAGGATCATCCCAAAATCCTGGCTCCTCGATTCTTCTTTCCAATTCTTCAATCTGTTCTTTCTTTGACGCTACGTCAAAGTGAATCCCTCAGATCTTTAAGTGGTTCTTCATATGCTACTAATTTAAGTTTTAAATCATCTATTAAAACCACCTTATTCACCTCTTTCTTTTAATTAAGATATATATGTCATAAAAGATATGAGAATCTGTTTACAGATTCTCATATTCTAAAAGACCCGATTTATTTACGTCCACAACATTGTTTATACTTTTTACCACTTCCACATGGGCATGGATCATTTGGATAAACTTTCTTTTCTTCACGTTTCTTAGGAGCTCTTGTTGCTGTCTCATCTCTATTTGTTCCAGTAGCTTTTGTAACCTGCTCTCTTTCAACCTTCTGCTCTACTCTTATGTGGAATAATGTTCTAATAGTTGTCTCAGCAATAGCTTTAGTCATATCGCCAAACATCTGATATCCCATCATCTTGTATTCTACAAGTGGATCTCTTTGACCATAAGCCTGAAGTCCAATTCCCTGTCTTAACTGATCCATATCATCAATATGATCTGTCCATCTTCCATCTATTACTTTAAGAAGAATTACACGCTCAATTTCACGAATCTGTTCTGCTTCTGGGAATTCTGCTTCTTTTTCTTCATAAGCTCCTACAGCTTTTTCTTTAAGAAGATGTTTAAATTCTTTTTGCTGAAGTTTAACAATCTCATCTCTTGATGGAACTTCAATCTGTGGAATTACATCTTTTATTGAAACTGCAATTGCTGATAAATCCCAGTCTTCTGGATCCATATCTGGATTTATAAAACGATCAACTGTATCATCAATATATTCTGTAACCATATTTATAATACTGTCACGCATGTTCTCTCCATCAAGTACACGACGTCTCTCATCATAAATAATTTCTCTTTGTTCGTTCATTACCTGATCATAGTCAAGTAAATTCTTACGAATTCCAAAGTTGTTACCTTCAATTCTTGTCTGTGCTTTCTCAATTGCATTAGAGAGCATCTTGTGCTGAATCTGTTCTCCATCTTCAACACCTAAAGTATTAAATACACCCATAAGCTTTTCTGAACCGAAAAGTCTCATAAGATCATCTTCAAGTGAGATGTAGAAACGTGATTCACCTGGATCTCCCTGTCGACCAGAACGACCTCTAAGCTGATTATCTATACGTCTTGACTCATGACGCTCTGTACCAATAATCTTAAGACCACCAGCAGCTTTTGCTTCATCATCAAGCTTAATATCTGTACCACGACCAGCCATGTTAGTCGCGATTGTTACGGCACCATGAATACCGGCATCTGCAACAATTTCAGCCTCTTTTTCATGGAACTTAGCATTAAGTACCTGATGCTGGATGCCTTCTTTCTTAAGCATCTTACTTAAAAGTTCTGATATCTCAATAGTAATGGTACCAACAAGAACTGGCTGTCCAGTTGCATGTGCACGTTTTACTTCCTCAACAACTGCTTTGTATTTCTCTGCCTGTGTTTTGTATACAGCATCGTCAAGGTCTTTTCTAAGAACTGGTCTGTTTGTAGGAATCTCTACAACATCCATTCCGTAAATATCGCGGAACTCTTTCTCCTCTGTAAGAGCTGTACCAGTCATACCACTCTTCTTATCATATTTATTGAAAAGATTCTGGAATGTGATTGTAGCAAGTGTCTTACTTTCTCTTCTTACCTTAACATGCTCTTTTGCTTCGATTGCCTGATGAAGACCATCTGAATAACGACGTCCTGGCATAATACGTCCTGTAAATTCATCAACAATAACAACTTCACCATCTGGTGTAACAACATAATCCTGATCTCTAAACATAAGATTATGTGCACGAAGTGCAAGGATGATATTATGCTGAATTTCAAGGTTCTCTGCATCAGCAAGGTTATCAATATGGAAGAACTGCTCTACCTTCTTAATACCCTGCTCTGTAAGGTTGACAGCTTTCTCTTTTTCATTAACGATAAAGTCACCTGTCTCTTCAATCTCCTCACCTAAAATAGCATTCATTTTATTGAATTCGCCACTTGCCTCACCGCGTTCGAGCTGTCTTGCAAGTATATCACATGCATCATATAATTTTGTTGATTTTCCACTTTGTCCAGAAATAATAAGTGGTGTTCTTGCCTCATCAATAAGTACGGAATCGACCTCATCGATTACAGCAAAGTGCATTCCTCTTTGAACAAGCTGTTCTTTATAAATTACCATATTATCACGAAGGTAGTCGAAACCAAGTTCGTTATTAGTAATATATGTAATATCGCAATTATAAGCCTCTCTACGTTCATCATTGTCCATCTCATTAAGAACAACTCCAACTTTAAGACCTAAGAATTCATGTACACGTCCCATCCACTCAGCATCACGCTTTGCAAGATAATCATTGACTGTAACAATATGTACACCCTTACCTTCAAGAGCATTAAGATATGCAGGAAGTGTAGATACAAGTGTTTTACCTTCACCTGTTCTCATCTCGGCAATACGGCCCTGGTGAAGAATAATACCACCAATAAGCTGTACTCTGTAGTGTTTCATTCCAAGAACTCTTTTTGCAGCCTCTCTTACAACTGCAAATGCCTCTGGAAGAAGATCATCAAGTGTCTCTCCTTCTGTAAGTCTTTTCTTAAACTCAATTGTTTTATATTTAAGCTCCTCATCTGAAAGAGCTGACATCTGTTCATCTAAAGATTCTATTTCGTCCACAATAGGATAAATTCTTTTAAGTTCATTTTCACTATGTGTTCCAAAGATTTTTTCAAGAAAACCCATAATTTGTTATTATCTCCTTGTCTAATTTTACTATAGTGAGTATTTTAACACTATATAACGCCAAATTCAATAAATTAGTTCTGTAAGGCGTTATTCTTAAGCTTATTCATGGCCTGTAATTCTAAAGCTCGTACTTCTTCTTCCGAAATACCTGTCTCTTCTGCGATTTCACTATAGTCTGCAGGTTTCTTACTTCCAAGTCCAAATCTTAAAGCTATAATATTCTTTTCTTCATCTGAAAGAACTGACATAAGTTCTGCCACTTCTTCTTTTCTAACAAGAGAATCAACTGCTTCTTCAACAATATCAGCCTCTTCCTTCTCATCTTCCTTATCTTCTGTATCTGCTTCTTCAAAGAAATCTTCCCCAGATTCAGCTACAGCTTTTAATTCATCCGGATTTTTAATAAGTTCTAAAATCTTGCCTACTTCTTCGGCAGTGATATCCTTTAATTTCGAAGCGATCTGCTCATCTGTCACAATATGTTTATCTGATGTTTCAAGCTCTTCTTTTGCATGCTGAACTTTCTGCATTTTCTCAGCAAGAGATGCTGGAATCTTAATATCCTCTCCCTGCTCTTTTATATATTCTTCAATAGCTTCTTTAACTTTCATCGAAATATATGTTGAAAATTCTTCACTTCCATTGTAATCATATGAATCTACAGCCATCATAAGTCCAATATTTCCTTCCTGAATAAGATCCATTACAGGAATATTAACATTTTCATATTCTGATGCGATTGTAACTACAAGACGCAGGCTTCTCTCCTGGAGTTTAATCTTACCTTCTTCGTTTCCATTTCTTACCATCTCAACAAATTTCTTTTCATCTTCTGCTGTAAGAATAGGTATAAGATCTATCTCTTCTAAATAAATTTTCATTGGTGCTGTCATTTCCATTGGGTATTTACCTCTTTTTAAAGTTTTTCTCTTATTTCACCACTTCTATATGCAGCAAGAAGCATCTCTAAATCCTTGATTCTTTGATATATCTTCTTACCATCATCTGTATCTCCAACAAGTTTTCTATTTGTTGAGCGTTTAACTACCATGTAATCTGAATGAATATCACTTTCTTTATTTATAGCTGCTTCTGTTGACTCAAATGGGTCATGAGCAACAATAATAATTCCATGTGAATTATAAATAAGCGTGTATCCGGCAATTCCTGTCTCTTTTTGATATGCCTTTGAAAATCCTCCATCTATAACAAGAACTTTTCCGTTACATTTTACAGGACTTTCTCCATTCTTTCTTTTAACTGGAACATGTCCGTTTACAATATATGATTCTGTTGTACTTAACTTAAATTCTCTTATTATATTATTAATAACATCCTCATTTTCAAGGTATTTATAATAAGGATTCTTATTTTCTACATGTGTCTCTTCCTCAGCAAGGAAGTATCTTTCAAATGTTGCCATCTTATCTTTTCCAAAAAGTGGTGAGTTTGGATTAAGCCAGATGTACCACATTATATCTTTTCCATTTTCTCTGTCTTCAGGGTCAAGAGCAAAAAAACCTTTTCTTATATATCTGTCAAGAGCATCATAAAGTGAACGACCTTTAAATGTATTTCCAAAAAGTGTTACTTCTTTTAAAGAACCATCTTCATTAAGAGGAACACATCCATGATAAAGAAGATTATTATTATATACTTTATATAATCCACCTTTTGTAAGAAGAAATCTCATATGTTCCTGAAGTTTTTCACAAGATAAAAATGCTCTTTCGAGGCGCTCCATTATATCCTCTTCCTCTTCAGTTAATTTATATGGATCATTTGGATCGATAGTTGGAAAATTCATATCAAGCATCTTATACTCTTTTCCTTCTATAGTTATCGTTCCTTTTTCGTAATCAATTCTATGAAGCATTGCACGATTTTCAAGTTCAAAATCTTTATGACGTCTTGCTATCTGCCCTTCTAATTTAAACTGAATTATGGAGATTGCTTTATGCATTCTTAAATCCATCTCCATCTCAGCCTTATTATGCGCAGAATCTCCTTTTAATGTAAAGCATTCACACGGATCGTCTTCATATGTCCTAAGTGCAAAAGTTGCAAGTGGAAGAAGATTAATTCCATATCCATCTTCAAGAATATCAAGGTTACCATATCTTGCACATATTCTTATAACATTGGCAATACAACCTCTTTGTCCTGCCGCTGCTCCCATCCACACTACATCATGGTTTCCCCACTGAATATCTACAGAATGATAACTCATAAGTTTATCCATAATAATATGTGGTCCAGGACCTCTATCGTAAATATCTCCCACTATATGAAGATGGTCTACTACAAGTCTTTGAATAAGTTCTGATAAAGCAACTATAAAAGGTTCGGCTCTTCCTATTCTTATAATCGTCTTAATAATTTCACTATAATATGACTCTTTATCATTTAGTTCTGCTTTTTCTGTTATAAGCTCTTCTATAACATATGCGAAATCTTTAGGAAGAGATTTTCTAACCTTTGATCTTGTATATTTACTTGCGGCTCTTTTAGCAACTTCTACAAGTCTGTATAAATTGATTTTATACCAGTCTTCCATATTTGATTCTTCTTTTTTAACCTTGGCTATTTTATCCTTTGGATAGTAAATAAGTGTTGCAAGTGACTGCTTATCTTTTTTACTTAAAGTATTGCCAAATACATCATCAATCTTTCTCTTTACTGATCCTGATCCATTTTTAAGAACATGTGAAAATGCTTCATATTCTCCATGAATATCCGTCAAAAAATGTTCTGTACCTTTTGGAAGGTTTAAAATAGCCTGAAGATTAATTATCTCTGTTGAAGCTTTTGCTATTGTTGGATATAGTTCTGAAAGCCTTTCTAAATATTTCACCTCTAAGTTTTTCATTGCCAAGCCCCCTTTGAGCTATAATGCTAAAACGAAATTACATCGTCCATGCCATACATTCCAGGTTCTTTTCCCGCAAGGAATGCCGCTGCTTCTATAGCGCCTTTTCCAAATACACTTCGTGAATAAGCTCTATGTTTAAATTCCACTACTTCATCAAGACCTGCGAAAATAACTTCGTGATCTCCTACGATAGTTCCTCCTCTTACTGCTGAAATTCCGATTTCTTTTGAATCTCTTTTCTGTCTTACGCTTGATCTGTCATAAACATATGTATATTCATTATCAAGTGATTCGTTTATTGAATCTGCAAGAGCTATTGCTGTACCACTTGGAGCATCTACTTTCTGATTATGATGACGCTCTACAAGTTCAATATCATATCCTGCTTTTGCAAGAACTGGTGATACTTCTTTTAATACTTTCATTAAAAGATTGATTCCAAGTGACATATTTGCAGATTTAAGAACTGCTGTCTTCTTAGCTGTTTCGCTTACCTTATTAAGCTGTTCTTCAGAAAGTCCTGTTGTACAAAGAACTACTGGAACATTTTTATCTGCACAGTAGTCTAAAAGTCCTTCAACAGCTCCGGCATTTGAAAAATCAATAACAACATCAGCTTCAACATCGCAATCAGCTATATTTTTAAATACAGGATATTCATTTGGAACTTCTGTATACATATCTACTCCTGCTACAATTTCCATTCTGTCATCGTCTTTGATAAGATCTGTAATCATTCTTCCCATCTTACCATTGCATCCGTGCATTACTACTTTTATCATAAAAAAATTTCCTCCTTGCAAGTATAAAATTAAAGTCGATTTTATATTTCAGTTATACAAAAAGGATACCACAAGTGAGCCATTTGCTCAATGTATGATATCCCTTTAACAATCTGTATTTTATATATTATACAAGTTTAATGCCAAAATCTTTCATAGCCTGAGCAAGTGATAATGTGTGTTCAGCTGAAAGTTCACTAAGTGGCATTCGAAGTCCTCCAACTTCTCTTCCCATAAGATTAAGAGCTTTCTTAACTGGTATAGGATTAACTTCGCTAAAAAGCTGTTCAATAAGTGGAATAGCTTTAAGCTGAAGTGCTCTACTTTCATCTACGCGTCCGTTAAAGAATAACTCGCATATATCATGTGTTTCTTTCGGTGCAACATTGGAAAGTACTGAAATAACGCCTTTTGCTCCAAGTGAAAGAAGTGGTACTATCTGATCATCATTCCCTGAATAAAGATCAATATTACCATCTGCAAGATTCATAATCTTTGCAACCTGTGATATATCTCCTGATGCCTCTTTAATACCAACGATATTCTCAACATCTCTTACTAATGAAACAGCTGTTGAAGGTTCAATGTTAACTCCTGTTCTGCTCTTTACACTATATAAGATAATTGGTGCTCCTGCTGCTTCTGCAACTGTTCTATAATGTGCATATAAACCAGTCTGTGTAGCTTTATTATAATAAGGTGTAACAAGAAGAAGTCCATCTGCTCCTGCATCTTTTGCTTCCTTAGAAAGCTGAGCTGCTGTTCTTGTGCAGTTTGAACCTGTTCCTGCAATTACAGGAATTCTATGTTTAACCTGATCTATAGTAAATTTAATGCAATCTAAATGTTCCTCTTCTGTTAATGTTGAAGATTCGCCTGTTGTTCCACATATAACAATGCTGTCTGTTCCATTATTACAATGATAATCTAAAAGCTCATCTAATTTGTCATAGTTAATAGACCCGTCTTCGTGAAATGGAGTAACAATCGCAACTCCGGCGCCTGTAAAAATTGACATAAAATTTCCTCCCATCTTAACTTTTTACTGCTGAAATTTTAACATTTTTTAATACCATTGTCAACGTAAAGACCTACTCCCTTTGCCCTGTCATTAACTTTTATATAATGTTTTCTTTGCAAAAAATTGTATTTTATTATATACCTTCATAATTAAAGTTTTTTTCTTCTTCCTTTATCATTTTATTTATGATAGAATGAATAAGTTATAATGAAATCAGAAGAGTATATTTAATAGAAAGAGTGTATATTATATGAAAACAAAACGTGAAGATGTTAGAAATATCGCAATCATAGCCCATGTTGACCATGGCAAAACAACCCTTGTTGACGAACTTTTAAAACAAAGTGGTGTGTTCCGTGAGAATCAAGAAGTAGCAGACCGTGTTATGGACTCAAACGATATCGAAAGAGAACGTGGAATCACTATTCTTTCAAAAAATACTGCTGTTTATTACAAAGGAACTAAAATTAATATTATAGATACACCAGGACATGCTGACTTTGGTGGAGAAGTAGAACGTGTACTTAAAATGGTAAATGGTGTTGTTCTCGTAGTTGATGCTTTTGAAGGTGCAATGCCACAGACAAAATTCGTTCTTAGAAAGGCTCTTGAGCTTGACCTTCCTGTAATTGTATGTATCAACAAGATTGATCGACCTGAGGCAAGACCTGACGAAGTTATCGATGAAGTTCTTGAACTTTTCATGGACCTTGATGCTTCTGACGAGCAGCTTGACTGCCCATTTGTTTATGCATCAGCTAAATCAGGAATCGCTATTCTTGATCTTTCAGACGACAAGAAAGATATGCAGCCATTATTCGAGACAATCATTAATTACATACCAGCTCCAGAAGGAGATCCAGATGCTGAGACACAGCTTCTTATTAGTACAATCGACTACAACGAATATGTTGGTCGTATTGGTGTTGGTAAAGTTGACAGTGGTACAATTAAAGTTAACCAGGACATGCTTGTTGTTAACCACCATGACCCATCAAGAAAACAGAAAGTTAAAATAAGTAAACTTTACGAGTTTGACGGACTTAATAAAGTAGAAGTTAAATCAGCAACAATCGGTTCAATCGTAGCTGTTTCTGGTATTGCAGACCTTTCAATCGGTGATACATTAACATCACCTGAAAATCCAGTTGCTATACCATTCCAGAAAATTTCTGAACCTACAATTGCAATGCAGTTCGTAGTTAATGACAGTCCATTTGCAGGTCAGGAAGGTAAATTTGTTACATCTCGTCACTTACGTGAGAGACTTTTCCGTGAACTTAATACTGATGTTTCACTTCGTGTTGAAGAAACAGATAATACTGACAGTTTTAAAGTATCAGGACGTGGAGAACTTCATCTTTCAGTTCTTGTTGAGAATATGAGACGTGAAGGATATGAATTTGCAGTAAGTAAAGCAGAAGTTCTTTATAAATATGATGAGAACGGCAAGAAACTTGAGCCAATGGAGCTTTGCTACATTGACGTTCCAGATGACTGCACAGGTGTAGTTATTGAAAAACTCAGCCAGAGAAAAGGTGAACTTAGAAATATGTCTACATCAAATGGTGGATATACAAGACTTGAATTCTCTATTCCATCTCGTGGACTTATCGGATACCGTGGTGACTTTATGACAGATACTAAAGGTAATGGTATTTTAAATACAAGCTTTGATGGATACGCTCCATACAAAGGAGATATTCAGTATAGAAAACAGGGTTCACTTATTGCTTTTGAGACAGGAGAATCTGTAACATATGGTCTTTACGCAGCTCAGGAGCGTGGAACACTCTTTATAGGCGCAGGTGAGAAAGTTTACTCTGGTATGGTTATTGGCCAGAATGGTAAGACTGATGACATTGAAGTAAATGTTTGTAAAACAAAACATCTTACTAACACTCGTTCATCAAGCGCAGATGAAGCACTTAGACTTACAACTCCAAGAGTACTCAGCCTCGAAGAAGCACTTGACTTTATCGACACAGACGAGCTTCTTGAAGTTACACCTAAGACACTTCGTATCCGTAAAAAGATTTTAGACCAGAGAATGCGTAAAAGAGCTAACTTAAAAAAATAATATAAACCGGAGATTATAATATGAAAAAATACGTAGAAGCAATACTTCGTGTAACGACTACTATAATGGAATATATCATTGCAGCCCTTTTAGCAGCTGGTGTTATTGTTATGATGTGGCAGCTTTCCTACAAACTTGGAAATCTTTCAAATCTTGCAAAATATCCAAACTATAACGATCTTATAACCGTATGTTTCAATATGATTATCGGAGTTGAGCTTATACGTATGCTTTATATGCACACTCCTATGACAGTTTTTGAAGTACTGTTATTTGCAATAGCACGTCAGGTCATTATGTCACATAATGAACCACTTCATACACTTATTGGAGTTATTTCAATAGCAATACTTTTTGCTACTAGAAAATTTCTGTTTGTACCATTTGATCATTCTGAAAAATTAATCTTTAGGGCTAGCCAGAAAGTAAAATATGTAAATCGTATTTTACATGCTGATATCACTTATAAAGATAATGAAACTCTTAAAGATCTTATGCTTCGTAAGATGGAAGAATATGATATTGAGTTTGGTGGAGATGCATGTGTATATCTTCAGCACCATGCTCTTAAAGTAGCTAAAATCAAGAATGGTGAAATCTATAAAATAGAAGTTATTCGTTCAATACAGTAATTTTAAGCCTGTATAAATTACATTAAGTAGTTTATACAGGCTTTTCTTTTTACACATATATAATACACCGCAATATTTTCGCATAAGTTATATCCGTTTCCGGCATATTCTGTGTCTGGTATATTTTAAAATAAATTTCAGAATAATTTCACAAAATGACGCCATTTTTTCTATACAATTTCAGATATCCATGATATAATATACCCATAATAACAACAAAGGAGTTGAGTTTATGAATTTTATTATTAGTGGAAAGAACATCAACGTAACTCAGGGCTTGAAGGACACTATCGAACAAAAATTAGGCAAACTTGAAAGGTATTTCACTCCTGACACAGAAATCATTGTTACATTAAGTGTCGAGAAAGACAGACAGAAAATCGAAGTTACTATCCCTGTTAAGGGAGACATTATTCGTTCAGAGCAGACAAGCTCAGACATGTACGTTTCAATCGATCTTGTAGAAGAGGTTATCGAACGCCAGCTTCGTAAATACAAGAACAAAATCATCGAAAGAAGCCAGGGACATGAGAATCTCAACTTCCAGAAATCTTTCTTCGAATCAGAAGATGACGCTGCATTAGACGATGAAATCAAGATTGTTAAAACAAAACGTTTCGGAATTAAACCTATGTATCCTGAAGATGCATGTATGCAGATGGAACTTATTGGACATTCATTCTACGTATTCTGTAATGCAGAGACTGACGAAGTCAACGTAGTTTACAAAAGAAAAAATGGTACTTTCGGTCTTATTGAACCAGAATTTGATTAATATAGCAACGTAAATTAGTCGAATATAATTTAAGGAGTTACAGCTAAGCTGTAACTCCTTATTAATTTGCCTGGCCTTAATATTTAAATCCATCCATTATATGGAAGGGTCCATCCAAAAAGTAACACTATAGTAACAATAATGCCTGTTATTATAAGTATATTTCCGTATCTTCTGTCTATCTTATCTGTTAAACCTCTTCGTACCACATTTCTTCATCTACCGTTATATTACTCTTTGCATTTGTGGCTTCTATTATCTTATTAGTAATTTCTTTCTCCCTTGTATCAGGTACAAATGCTACAATATCAACATTCTCTGTGTACAAAGTATCAAGTACAGGAATTCCTTCCTTACAAAGAATATATTGAATTTTTCCAAGTCCTGTATAATCAGTGCTTATTATAAGTTTATATCCAAAAGTTCTTGTAACAACTAATGACGCTGCTACTGCTTCTCTTGATGATGCTGTATATGCTCGTACAAGTCCACCTGTTCCAAGAAGTGTTCCACCAAAATATCTTGTAACAACTATAAGGGTATTTTTAAGTTCTGCACCTTTTATAACATCTAATATTGGTTTTCCAGCAGTTCCACTTGGCTCGCCATCATCGCTAAATCTCTCCACTACTGGATCATCATTTAAAACATAAGCAAAACAATGGTGTCTTGCATCGTAATATTTCTTTCTAACCTGTTCTATATACATATTTGCTTCCTCTTCTGTTGTAACTGGAAACATATCTGCTATAAATCTTGATTTTTTCTCTGTTATTTCTCCTGTACTTTTTTCAGTAATTGTCTTGTAATACATACGCACCTCTAAAGTTTTTAATTGTTCTTATAATTATAGCATAACATATTGTTAAGATTCTATGATGTTTTTGATACTTTGGAGTTTTTGCTTTATTTAAGCCATTATCTCTGATATAATAATTAAAGTGAATAAAGGAGGAAATTATTCATGAATTATGGAAAAAATGATATTGCAAAGAGAAAAAAGGAAATTTCTTCTAAGAAAGGCAAAAAGAAAAAACGCGTAGGTATCCGAGTTTTTAAAGCTGTGCTTATATGTTTACTCATTATTATGGTGATTGGTCTTGGTGCAGGATTTATTTTTGTTAAAAAAGTAATCGATGCAACTCCGGTTATTTCCGCATCAGATATTAAACCTTCTGGATCCATAACATTCGTAGTAGATGAAGCAGGTAATCCGTTAGATACATTTTTCCAAAAAGGTTCTAACCGTGTTTACAAACAGTATGATGAAATTCCTGAAAACATGGCAAATGCTTTTATAGCCATTGAAGATTCACGTTTCCGTGAACATAACGGAATCGACATCCAGGGTATTATAAGAGCTGGTGTAGTAGGTCTTACTTCTGGTAACTTCTCTGAAGGCGCCAGTACAATTACACAGCAGCTTATAAAGAATAATGTTTTCCCTAACTTTACCGAAGAAAAAACTTTCTATGACAAAGTTCAAAGAAAGCTTCAGGAACAGTACCTTGCTATTCAGATTGAAAAACAGATGAGTAAGAATGACATTCTCGAAGCTTATATGAATACAATCAACTTAGGTCAGGGATGCCTCGGTGTTGAGACAGCTTCAAGAAGATATTTTGGCAAAGATGTTTCTGAACTCACATTATCAGAATGTGCAGTTATTGCAGGTATTACACAAAGTCCTGCAACTTATGATCCTATTGTTAATCCTGATTTAAACGCCAAGAGACGTGACAAAGTTCTTGGAGATATGCTTTCCCAGGAACTTATTACACAGGAAGAATATGACGAAGCTAAAGCTGATCCAGTATATGAAAGAATTCAGGAAAAAGCTTCTAATGAAACAGTTGACAATCCAAACAGTTATTTTGTAGATGCACTTTTCAAACAGGTAATTAAAGACCTCCAGGAAAGAAAGAACTACACAGACAAACAGGCATATGATGCTGTATACAGTGGTGGTCTTACTATCGTAGCCACACAGGATAAGAGACTCCAGGAAATCTGTGACGAAGAAGCAGCAAATCCTGACAACTATCCATCTGGTACTGAATATGGCCTTGAATATGCTCTTACTATTCTTCATGAAGACGGTACAGCAGACAACTACAGTAAAGAAATGCTTGCTCAGTATTTAGGAACTAAAAAAAGTGGTAAATATCTTTTAGATTTCCCATCACCTGAGGCAGCTAAAGAAGCTGTAGAAGATTTCAAATCAACACTTGGAATTACAGAAACTGATACAGTTACAGAAAGTATGAGTATTAATCCTCAGCCACAGCTTTCATTTGTAATTATGGATCAGAAAACCGGCAAGGTGAAAGCCATGGTCGGCGGACGTGGTGAAAAGACAGGTAACCTTTCACTTAACCGTGCTACAGATACAACAAGACAACCTGGTTCTTGTTTCAAGGTTCTTGTTTCATATGCACCCGCACTTGATAATTCAGGATATACACTTGCTACACAGATTAAAGACGAACCATTTTACTATGATTCAGGTCAGCAGGTTAAAAACTGGGATGGTAAATATCTAGGACATGCTTCTGTAAGATATGCAATCCAACATTCTATGAACGTTTGTGCTGTTCAGACACTTACAGATATTGGTGTTCAGAATGGTTTTGATACACTCAAGAAATTTGGATTCACAACACTTGTTGAACCTGGCGATGAAAACTATCCTGGACAAAATGATATTCAGCAGTCAACAGCACTTGGCGGTATTACACGCGGTGTTAAGAATATTGAAATGACAGCTGCATTTGCTGCTATAGCAAATGGTGGTGAATATACTGAACCTATATTATATACACAGGTTCTTGATAACAAAGGTGAAGTTCTTCTTGATAACACTAAACCTTTACATCATAAGGTTATAAAAGAATCAACTGCTGCTCTTCTTACAAGTGCAATGCAGGATGTTATCAATAAAGGTACTGGTGGACCTGCAAGACTTAAAAGTATGCCAGCTGCTGGTAAAACAGGTACAACAGAGAAAACTCAGAACTTATGGTTCTGTGGTTACACACCATACTATACAGCTTCTATCTGGGTTGGATATGACTCAGGTCAGCCAATGGAAAAGATTTGGGATAAATCATGGCACAAGACATTATGGGCTAAGATAATGAACCGTGTTCACGAAGATAAGCCTTATAAAGAATTCGAGATGCCATCATCAGTTGAGAGAATGACAGTATGTTCTGAAACAGGTCTTCTTGCAGTAGATACATGTGAAGATACATACACTGAATATTTTGACAAGAGTACGGCACCAAATACTCATTGTCCTGGACACGAGCCAGAGGAACCGGAAGAAGAAGAGCCAAAAGAGGGCGACGACACAGCCGAAGAAGGCGGCGAAGGTGGCGAAGGAACAACTCCAGCCCCAGCTCCTACTCCTGCACCAGCTCCAGCTCCTGCTCCTGCTCCTACACCAGCTCCTGAGCCTACTCCAGATGTTCCACTTTCACCAACAAACTAAAGATTTCATAAAAAAGACATGCCATTTTATCATGACATGTCTTTTTAATTTAAAGATTATATTTTTACAAATTTAATAAGATTATAAAGTATCAAGAACCATTTTTGCACTGCCACATATTCCTGCATCGTTTCCAAGACTTGCAAGTACAAATTCTGCGCTCTTATTTGCGAAGAAGCATCTGTCTTTAAATCCAGCTTTTACATAATCTAAAAGGACACTTCCTGCTTTAGATACACCACCACCTATAACTATTACAGATGGATCTGCAATGGCGCAAACTATAGATAATCCAGCTCCAATATATCTTCCGAATTCTTGTGCTATTTCAAGTGCAACTTCATCTTTATCTTTTACACTGTCAAATACATCCTTAGCTGTTATATTTTCGAAATTCTTAAGTTTAGTATCTCTTGTTTCATTTATAAGCTTTCTTTTTGCAAGTCTTACAATTCCCGTAGCTGATGCATACTGCTCTAAGCAGCCTTTATTTCCACATCCACATTTATCTGTTTCACTGTAATCAACACAAATATGTCCAATTTCTCCACCAGCACCATGTTCACCACCGAGAATCTTACCATCGATAATTATACCACCGCCTACACCTGTTCCAAGTGTAACCATTATCATGTTTTTAGCACCATTTCCACTGCCCTTCCACATTTCTCCAAGAGCTGCTACATTGGCATCATTACCTGTTAAAACTTTAAGTCCTGTTAATTCTTCAAACTCTTTTTTAACCTCTTTATATCCCCAGCCTAAGTTGGCTGATCCATTCACTATTCCTTCTGCATTGATTGGAGCTGGAATTCCTGTTCCAATTCCAACAACATCTTTTTTATCAATAGATTTTTCTGCTAATTTTTCTTCTATTGATTTTGAAATATCCGGAAGAATATTCTCCCCTTTATTTTCTTTTCTTGTAACAATTTCCCACTTATCTAAAATAGTACCTTCTGTATCGAAAAGTCCAATTTTTACTGTTGTCCCTCCAATATCAACTCCAAAGCAATATTTCATTGACAATCAGCGCTCCTTTCTGTTCTTTGCAAGATTCTCCTGTACACGTTTATATAATTCCTGTGCAGCATTATATCCCATCTGTTTCTGTCTATGGTTAACTGCTGCTGACTCAACAATAATAGCAAGGTTTCTACCTGGACGAATAGGAATATTATGGCATACAACTTTATTTCCAAGGAACTCTGTGTATTCCTGTGAAAGGCCAAGTCTGTCATATTCTTTATCTCTATCCCAGTCTTCAAGTGTTATTACAAGATCTATATTCTGTGTTTCTCTTACGCTTTGAACACCAAACATTGACTTAACATCAACAATACCAATACCTCTAAGTTCAATAAAATGTCTTGTTATATCAGGAGCTGCACCTACTAAAGTGTCATCACTTACTTTTCTTATCTCTACAACGTCATCTGATACAAGACGATGTCCTCTCTTAATAAGTTCAAGAGCAGCCTCACTTTTACCAATTCCACTCTCACCCATAATAAGAACTCCGACACCATAAACGTCAACTAAAACTCCATGAATTGAAATACATGGCGCAAGTTTTACATTTAACCATCTTATGATCTCACCCATAAATGATGATGTTGATTTTGATGTTGTAAATACTGGTACCCCATATTTATTAGCCTGTACTAAAAGACTTTCATCTGGCTGCATATCTCGCGCATATACCATACAAGGAATCTTATATGACATAAGCTTCTCATACATCTTAGCTTTCTTTTCATCGTCAATTGTTTTTAAATACTCATACTCAACATAACCGATAACCTGAACTCTGTCTGTATCAAAGTTATCAAAATATCCCATAAGTGGAAGTGCCGGTCTGTTAATATCTGGCACTGTTACCTCTATATCTGACATATCAATATCAGGTGTCAGATTCTTTAAATTCATTTTTTCAACAATTTCCTGTAGTTTAACTCCTTTATGCATGCTCACATCTCCCTGTTATTTATTTTTGTATTAAAAAATTCGTATACTGCCTGAGCCGAATTTTCATTCATTGAAGGTATCTTTGAAAGTTCATCAACTGAAGCTTTCTTAATATCATCTAAAGATGTAAAACGCTTCATTAATGCCTTTCTTCTTGCAGGTCCTATTCCTTTTATATCATCTAAAATAGAATGTACCTGTTTCTTTGATCTTAAAACTCTATGGTATTCTATGGCAAATCTATGCGTTTCATCCTGAATTCTTGTAACAAGACGAAATCCTTCTGAAGTCCTTCCTATTGGAATTTCAACGTTATTATAGAAAAGTCCACGGGTTCTATGATAATCATCTTTAACCATTCCACATACTGGTATATCAAGATTAAGAGTCTTTAAAACTTCTAAAGCAACATTAACCTGTCCTTTACCACCATCCATAAGTATAAGGTCTGGAAATTTAGTAAAACTTCCAATTTCTTTTTCCTCTTTAAGTTCCTTAATTCCATGTGTAAAACGTCTTGTAAGTACCTCTCTTAAGCTGCCATAATCATCGGCGCCTTCTATACCTTTTATCTTGAACTTTCTATAATCATTACGCTTAGGTTTTCCTTTTTCGTAAACTACCATGGAGCCTACCGATTCAAATCCATTTGTATTAGATATATCATAAGACTCTATTCTGTCTATATTATATACGCCAATAAGCTCTTCAATTTCTTTAACAGCCCCTGTTGTACGGCTCTCTTCTCTTTTTAAACGTTCACCGTCTTTTACAAGAACCATTCTTGCATTATTTTCTGCCAGCTCAACAAGTTTTTCTTTAGTTCCTTTTTTAGGAATTCGTATTGTAACTTTATTTCCTCTTTTGAGGGTAAGCCATTCTTCTAAAAGCTCTCTGTCATCAAGATCTTCAGCTAACATAAGTTCACCTGGTATATATGGTGTTCCACTGTAAAACTGCTTTATAAAACTGCTTATTATATCAGTTCTTGAATCGCCTTCTACGTTGGTTATATAGAAATGATCTCTGCCAATTAGTTTTCCTTTTCTTATAAAAAACACCTGAATAACAGCTTCGTTTCCTGTAGATGCCACTGCTATAACATCTCTGTCCTCACCATCTGTAGCCGTTATCTTTTGTTTCTGGGCAACTTTTCGAACACTCTCTATTAAATCCCTGTACTCAGCTGCACGCTCAAACTCAAGTTCATCTGAAGCCTTATACATCTTACCTTCAAGATCGTCTATAACTTCCTCAAAATTACCATTTAGAAAACTTATTACTTTCTTTACTGACTTTCCATATTCTTCCTTAGTAATATATCCCTGACATGGCGCATCACACTGGTGAATCTGATAATTAAGACACGCTCTTGCTTTTCCAATATCTCTTGGAAGATTCCTGTTACAGCTTCTTATATGATATATTCTGTGCAATAAATCAAGAGTATCTCTTACCGCCCCAACACTTGTATAAGGACCAAAATATCTCGCCTTATCCTTAACCATGCGTCTTGCTAAAAGAACTCTTGGATAATCTTCTGCAACTGTTACTTTTATAAAAGGATACGTCTTGTCATCCATAAGCATTGTATTATATTTAGGATGATGTTCTTTTATAAGATTACACTCAAGTACAAGTGCCTCAAGTTCAGAATCTGTCACAATATATTCGAATCGTCTTATATGAGTAACCATCTGATCTATCTTAGCGCCTTTACTTCTGCTTGTCTGAAAATACTGTCTCACCCTGTTCTTAAGGCTGATGGCTTTACCAACATAAATAATGTGATCCGCTTCATCATGCATTATATATACTCCCGGTTTTCCCGGTAACTTTTTTAATTCTTCCTGTATATTAAAGTTATTTATTTCCATGTTTCTATTATAAAACACATAGACCCTCTTGTATATATTTTTTCTAACTAAAAAGCTGTACCGAAATTATACACTTTCGATACAGCCCCATTATTCGTAAACTATTCTGTTACTTCAAACTGATTTACACTTTCTTTTGTAGATTCTTCTTTTGTCTCTTCCACAACTTCTTCATCAACTACTTCAGATTCATCGTTGTCATTAATCTTGCCATTTAATGTAAATCCTTCATTCATTGTAATACGTTCTTCTTTATTTGCTTTGTCAGTTTCTTCTGGTTCAGGAATACCTTTAACTTCTCTTAAAATCTTCATGAACTCTTTACCTGTAATAGTTTCTTTCTCAATAAGGAATGCAGCAATCTTATCAAGTGCTTCTCTATTATCTCTAAGAAGCTGTTTTGCTTCTTCATATGCTTTCTTAAGCATCATCATAACTTCTGAGTCAATCTCTGCTGCAGTTGCATCACCACAGTTAAGAACTGGTCTTCCATCAAGATATCTGCTTTGAACTGACTCGAGTCCAATAAGTCCAAATTTCTCTGACATACCATACTGAGTAATCATTGCACGTGCAATCTTAGTTGCCTGTTCAATATCATTAGATGCTCCTGTTGTTACAGTATCAAATACGATTTCCTCAGCTGCACGACCTGCAAGTGCTCCAACAAGCATAGCTTCAAGTTCTTTCTTAGTATTTAAGAACTTCTCTTCTTCTGGAGTCTGCATTACGTATCCAAGTGCACCCATTGTTCTTGGTACAATTGTGATTTTCTGTACTGGCTCTGCATCTTTTTGAAGTGCACTTACAAGTGCATGTCCAACTTCATGATAAGATACAATTCGACGCTCTTCTCTGCTCATGATTCTGTCTTTCTTCTCTTTACCAACAAGAACAACTTCAACAGCTTCAAAAAGGTCTTTCTGACTTACAACTTGTCTTCCATGCTTAACTGCTGTAATAGCAGCTTCATTAATCATATTAGCAAGATCTGAACCTACTGCACCTGATGTTGCAAGCGCAATTGCTTCAAGATCTACTGTCTCATCCATCTTAACCTCTTTAGAATGTACTTTAAGTACATCAATTCTTCCCTTAAGGTCTGGTTTATCAACAATAATACGTCTGTCAAAACGACCTGGTCTAAGTAATGCTGGGTCAAGTACCTCTGGTCTGTTAGTTGCTGCAAGAACAAGAAGTCCTTTATTTGTATCAAATCCATCCATCTCAGCAAGTAACTGATTAAGTGTCTGTTCACGCTCATCGTTACCACCACCCATGGCTCCATCTCTTGATTTACCAATAGCATCGATCTCATCAATGAAAACGATACATGGTGCCATCTGCTGTGCCTGTTTGAAAAGGTCACGTACTCTTGATGCTCCTACACCTACATACATCTCAACAAATGATGATCCTGAAAGTGAGAAGAATGGAACTTTAGCTTCACCTGCTACTGCTTTTGCAAGAAGAGTTTTACCTGTTCCTGGAGGTCCTACTAAAAGGGCTCCCTTTGGAAGCTTAGCACCAATTCCTGTATATTTCTGTGGATTATGAAGAAAATCAACTACTTCCTGTAATGATTCTTTTGCCTCATCCTGTCCTGCTACATCTTTGAATGTAACCCCTGTTTCCTTCTCTGCATATATCTTAGCATTGCTCTTTCCAATGCCCATCATTCCGCCGCCTTTTGACATTCTCTTCATTAAGAAATTAAATAATACAAAGAGAAGAACAAGTGGAAGAACCATAGTGATTATTAAATCAAAAAATACTGCACTTGCTGTATCTGGAATCTTCTGACCATATTTAACATTTGCTTTATATAGTCTTTCAGATAAAGTATCATCATCTACTCTACCTGTAAAATAATCAGGCTTTCTTTTCTGTTCTTTAATTCCATAGCTTTCCATAAGCTCGGTTGTCTTATCATCCTTCTTCTCAACTTTAGAAGTAATTAAGATCTTATTAGGCTCTAAAACAACTTCCTCGACTTTACCTTCATCTACCATTGTAAGGAACTGGTCATAAGTTATCTCCTTTGTTTCTTTTCCCTCTATCATTGAATATAATGTAGTAATAAGGAAGAAGGTCATGATTGTTGTAAGAATTATAACTCCCCAACCCTGACGATTTTTCCTTGGTCCATTCTTATTTTGCTTATTATTTTTATTGTCCATATGTGCCTCCTAATAGCTCAATATAATTATTATACGAACCCCCTATATATAAATCAATAAAAACATTGTGAAAATATTGTAAAATAGAAGCAATATATAGTATAATAACAAAAGAGTATGTCAAGAAAGAGGTTTAACAAATGAAAATAGGATTTGATAACGAAAAATATTTAAAAATGCAATCAGAACACATCCGTGAAAGAATCAACAAATTTGACAACAAACTTTACCTCGAATTTGGTGGTAAACTTTTTGATGACTATCATGCAGCAAGAGTTCTTCCAGGATTCGCACCTGATAGTAAGCTTAAACTTCTTAAACAGTTAAGTGATCAGGCCGAAGTTGTTATTGTTATCAGTGCACGTGATATTGAAAAGAATAAAGTTCGTGGTGATCTTGGCATAACATACGATTCAGATGTTTTAAGACTTATAACACTTTTCCGTGAAAATGACTTATTTGTAGGCAGCGTTGTTATTACACAGTACAGTGGCCAGGAAAGTGCTCTTTTATTTAAGAATCGTCTTGAAAACTTCGGTATTAAAGTTTATATCCATTATAATATTGCAGGATATCCATCTAATATCCCACTTATTGTAAGTGACGAAGGATATGGTAAGAACGAATATATAGAAACAACACGTCCACTTGTCATATTAACAGCTCCAGGACCTGGAAGTGGTAAGATGGCTACATGTCTTTCACAGCTTTACCACGAACATAAGAAAGGTATCCACTCAGGTTATGCTAAGTTTGAAACATTCCCAATATGGAATCTTCCACTTAAACATCCTGTTAACCTTGCTTATGAAGCAGCAACAGCTGATCTTAATGACGTAAACATGATTGACCCATTCCATCTTGAAGCATATGGTGAGACTACAGTAAACTACAACCGTGATGTTGAGATTTTCCCTGTACTTAACACTATCTTCGAGAAGATTTATGGAAAAAGTCCTTATAAATCACCTACAGACATGGGCGTTAATATGGCAGGAAACTGTATAATTGACGATGAAGCCTGCAAAGAAGCTTCAAGACAGGAAATTATCCGTAGATATTATTCTGCACTTAATGGACTTCTACTTGGAACTACTACTGAAGAAGAAACTCAGAAAATTGAACTTCTTATGAATCAGGCAAATGTAACTATCGACGCAAGAAAAGTTGTTGCTCCTGCTCTTAAACGTGCTGAAAAAACTGGCGCTCCAGCTGCTTCACTTGAACTTGCTGACGGACGTATTATTACAGGTAAGACTTCAAACTTACTTGGAGCTGCATCTGCACTTTTACTAAATGTACTAAAAGAGCTTGCAGGCATAGATCACGGGGTACATATTATTTCTCCTGAATCTATTGAACCAATACAGAAACTTAAAGTTAACTACCTTAAGAGTAAAAATCCACGCCTTCATACAGATGAAGTGCTTATTGCATTATCTGCATCAGCTGCAGAGAATCCACTTGCAAGAAAAGCTCTTCAGCAGTTATCTAAATTAAATGGATGCCAGGCTCATTCATCAGTAATGATTTCTAATGTTGATATTAAGACATTTAAGAAACTTGGCGTTCAGCTTACATGTGAAGCAAAATACGAAGACAAAGTAATTATTTCTTAATCTTTCTAATAAAAAGAAGTCTCTTGGCTGCAAACCTTGAGACTTCTTTTTTGTTTTTATAGA
>SAMEA104404100__coassemble_723_pt1 | contig 34207 bp, 35 predicted proteins | sample SAMEA104404100__metabat2_high_PE_088 | metagenome-assembled genome bin SAMEA104404100 (sample SAMEA104404100) | Balaenoptera acutorostrata
TAAGTCAAGGTGTTTTACAGAAGAGCTGCTAATTTTGCACCTGCTTCTTTAAGTGCTGTAACTGCATCATCATCTGGAGCATCATTGCAGATAATTCCTTCTTCTTCAACCATCACTGCTCCTGCGTTTGTCATTCTTTCAACCCAGTCACGCATCCACTCGCCATCTCCCCATCCGTATGAACCGAATAATAAGATGTTTTTACCTGATACTTTTGATTCAAGTTCTTCCACAAATGGTTCCATATCGCATTCTTCAAGCTGTTCGCTTCCCATTGATGGGCAGCCAAGTGCAAATACTTTTGCATCATCAAGATCTGCTGGTTTTGTATCTCTTACGTCAACTACATCTGCTTCTTTTCCTGCTGCTTTAACTCCGTCTGCAACTGCCTCTGCCATTTCTTTTGTATTTCCTGATCCACTCCAAAAAACTATCTGTACACTCATGATGTTACCTCCAATTTTTATTTAAAGTTCTATAGGCTTTATTACCTACCAGCTCGATATTAGCATATTTAAATTACTGGTTCTTCCTAATTTTGACGAATTATTCTTTTTTCAGACTTTTTTATAAATACTCCATATTTTTTGCAAGGTTGTATTTTATGTGTCAATACATTATTGCTGCTTTAATGTTTATTTCTGTTTTAATTAGTTGTTTTATCAGTTTATTTGAAATTCTTATCTAAATTTGTAAGCTATAATCTAAAAATTAATTTTTTTATTTATATTTTATCTAAATTTTATATTTAATCATTGTATTTTTGCACACTTTATTATATAATACAACTATCAAATCTGAACGAAAGATACGTTCAAATAATTACATACAACAAAGGAGAGATTCGCCATGGTAAATTTATTAACAGGCCCTAAAGGGAGCGGAAAAACACAACAGATGATTGAACTTGCAAACGAGAAGGTGAAAACATCCAACGGTAACGTAGTACTTATTAAAAAGAGTCACAGAGACACATTATCACTTAATTTTGATGTAAGAGCTATTTGTATGGCAGATTACAACGACATTGCAACTCTTGAAGAGTTTGTAGGATTTATTTATGGTATGGTTGCAGGAAACCATGACATTGAAACAATATTTATAGACGGTATTTTAAAACAGGCTAATATTAATATCAACAGTCTTCCAGACTTCCTTGATAAATTAAACAACATTTCTAAAGAAAACAACATCGAATTCGTTATCAGCGTAAGCGTTGACAAAGCTGAATTAGATGATAAATATTTAAATTCATCTGACTTTACATTTTTAAATTAATATGATGATCTTGCACCGGCAGAACGGAACTGCCGGTGCTTTTTTCTTGATTTTTATTCTCTTCTATCGTACTATATTATAGGTAATATTAAAAAACAGGGAGGTTTTCTATTTGAATCGTACCTATTATGATGTTCTTGGGATTTCAAGAAATGCATCTCTTGAAGAGATTACAAGTGCAAAGAATGCTCTTGCCAAAATATATCATCCAGATGCCAATATGAAAGATGATATTGACACTACTACATATATGCAGGAGATATTAGAGGCTTACAGAGTTTTATCTAATAAAGAAAAAAGAGAAAAGTATGATAGTAAATTAGGTGGCAATGTTAAGAGAAGAAACTTTAAAACTTTTGATATGTCAAAGTGTGACGATCAGATTTCTGTTTCTTTTGTAACATACTGGAATGCAGCTTTAAGACTTAACGAGGCTATTAATAAAAGTTCCCGTATCTTTGAAAAGGAATCTAAAAATATTAGTGTTATAAATAAGATTAAGCTTAAACTTGGGAAGGAAGTTACTCTAAGCCCCGCTGCCATAAATAAACTTCATGCTCTTGCAAAGGAAGCAATTTCTTGCATAGCAACTTTAAGATCTGGCAATATTCCAACAAGGCACTGGCACCACGATGCAATGAACTGGGTTTTAATAAGATGGGGTCAGAAACAGACATGCAGTTTTGATATTCTTTTTTCAAAGTATGATGCTTATGCAAATGAGAATAAATCTGCAAAGGAAAAGCTTAAGATTTCAAATGATTTAAACCGTATGCAGTCAGAACTTAAAAGACTTCTTGAGTACAAGTAATAGTAAAATTATACAAAAGCAAAATTAAGCACAGTAAATACATTTTTTTGTAAATACTGTGCTTTATTTTTTTACTTATATATAAGAAACTATTTCTTCTCTTCTTTTTCTGGAAGTTCGCAAAGATATGCAATTCCAAGTGGTGTTACTAAAAGTGGATGCTCCGGAGTATGTACTGGGAGTTTAAGCCAGTTTGAAAATACTGATGCAAACTCCTCAAAGTTACTTGATCCCCCTGCAACATATACATCTTTAACATCATATCCTTCTATAAATCTCTTTGTAATAGCTGCCATTTTCTCAACTACCGCTCTAATTACAGGGAATACTTCTCTTTCATTACTCTTATCTTTTTTGTACTCCTCCGCTTTATCATATGGCATTTTAAAATGTCCTGCTACTGTGTGAGTCATATGTGTTCCACCTGTAGCTTCATCATTAGTATAAATAATCTTTCCATCTTTAATAATACTTACACCTGTTGTTCCACCACCTACGTCTACTACAGCACCTTCCTGTATATCAAATACTGCCGCAGCAGCTGTCGGCTCATCTACTATATTACATACTTCAAATCCTGCATCTTCAAGCACATGTCCAATTGCCTTAACTGATCCTTGTGATACACCTGGTGGTATTGCCGCGGCCGCATATGTAAGTGTTGTTCCAAGTCTTTCTTCAAGTTCTTCTTTAAGTTTTTCAACCACTTTAACGCAGTCTCTATAATTAACTATAACACCATCCTGAATTGCATGTGATGGAGCTGTTATACCTGCTACAGGTTTATTTGTCTTATCTACTACAGCAAGTACTGTATTTGAAGTACCAAGGTCAACACCGACTCTTAGTTCTCCCTGGAATTTACGGCATTCACCTGTCTCTACGAGTTTAGCAAAATTTGTTAGTCTTCTGTTTTTAATTATCAATGTCGTTTTCCCCTTTCAGGATGTTATTGTTGTTTTACAAGCTCGTTAATCTTCATCATAAGCTTTTTAAATAAGTCTCTTCCTTTACTACATAAGAATGATAAATATCTAAATACCGGCTCTGTTGCTATTGAGAATACTACAAAGAGCATAATACACTTAGTAGACATATGTGTAATAGCAAAAAGGTCATTCATAAATATAGCACAGAATAAAAGTCCTATAATACATGCTATAAGAACAATTCTTCTAAGTACATTCATCGGTGCACTTATCTTATATAATATCATAAATCCTACTATTGCAAGAAGCATTGTTGCTGCTGTTGAAATATCTGTAGAATTAACTCCAAATGTCTGACCAAACACTACAAGGGCGCCAACTGCAAGTACATCTGTTAAAGCTGCTGGAAGTGCCTTTAAAAATACATTTGGAAGGAAGTGTCCCTCAATTATGTTCTTATTAGGTTCAAGTGCTAAGAAAAATGCTGGCATACCTATTGTAAACATACTTATAAGCGAAATCTGTGAAGGCTCTAATGGGTATGTAATCATATTTACAACCGCGAAAAGTGATAAGAGCAGTGAGAAAATATTCTTTACAAGGAAAAGGCTAGCTGACCTTTGTATGTTATTTACTACTCTTCGTCCTTCTAATACTACTTCTGGCATTCTTGAAAAATCAGAATCAAGTAGTACAAGCTGTGATGCCTGAGCTGCTGCGTCACTTCCAGATGCCATTGCTATTGAGCAGTCTGCATCTTTAAGGGCAAGTACATCATTAACACCATCACCTGTCATGGCAACTGTCTTACCTGCATCCTTTAATATATGTACAAACTTTCTTTTCTGATCTGGTGTTACACGGCCAAATACTGTATATTTAAGTACTGCCTTTTTCATCTGTTCAGGAGTCTTAAGTTTAGATGCATCTATATATCTATCTGCATGTTTAACTCCGGCTTCTTTGGCAACTTCTGAAACTGTAACAGGATTATCTCCTGAAATAACTTTAACTTCAACGCCCTGACTTGCAAAATATTTAAATGTCTCTTTTGCATTCTCTCTAATTGGGTTTGCAAGAAGAACATATGCAAGTGGTAAAATAGGCTTTTTAAGTGGTTTACCTTCTACTTTTTCATCTGTTGTACCAAATACTACAACACGGGCTCCTTTAGACGCATGTTCCTGAATCTCTTCTTCATAATTTTCATAGTCATCTTTAAGAACAAATTCAGGTGCACCAAATACATAGGTGTTATCCTCAAAAGTTACGCTACTATATTTTGTTGCTGATGAAAATCCACTTTTCCTTACTACTTCTTTATCTGATTTCTCATTAAAATATTTCTTAACAGCATCCATAGTAATATTGTCATTATCCATAGCTGCTGCAAAATCTGAAATCATTTTATTAATCGGATCCATCTTCTTTTCATCATAATTATCAGTAATTATGACTTTCTGAACTTCCATTGTATTTTCTGTTATTGTTCCTGTCTTATCAACACATAAAACATTTACACGGGCAAGAGTCTCTATACTTCTCATATCGTGAAGAAGTACCTGTCTCTTTGCAAGACGCATTGAGCTTACAAGAAGTGCAACACTTGCAAGAAGATAAAGTCCTTCAGGAATCATACCTATAACTGCTGCAACCATTGATGTTACACTGCCCTTAAAACCTTCGTTCTGAAAGAAAAATGCCTGTGAGAAAAGTATTATTCCTATTGGAATAATTGCAATACCTACGCCCTTTACAAGTTTATCAAGAGATCTTATCATCTCAGAGCGCTCGGTACTTTGCATCTGTTTCGCTTCCATTGTAAGCTTAGAAATATATGAATCCACACCTACTTTATCAAGTCTTGCATAACATTTTCCAGAAACTATAAAACTTCCAGACATAAGTTTATCGTCTTTTTGCTTCACAATCTCATCGGATTCACCTGTAAGAAGTGACTCATTAACGTTAGCCTCTCCTGCACAGACTACTGCATCTGCACATATCTGGTCTCCTGCCTTAAATATAACTATATCATCTAATACAAGTTCTTCTGCATCTATCTTCTGCTTCTTACCATCACGAACAACTGTAGCTCGTGGAGCATTTAATACATTAAGACTATTCAATATTCTCTTGGCTTTTATTTCCTGATATATACCAATAAGTGTATTAATAATAATTACTGGTAAAAATGTAAGGCTTCGAAATGAACCTACTATAATAAGTAAGATTGACAATATAAGGAATATAAGATTGAAATATGTAAATACATTGTCATGTATTATTTCCTTTGTTGTCTTCTCAGGTGGTTCTACGGATTCATTTCTCCATCCATGTAAGCGGTGTTCCATAACCTGCTGTGTTGTAAGTCCATCTCTTGGATCAGGATTATATCTTGTGGTCTCTATTCTTCTATTTTTTGTTTGATCTATAACCTGTTGTCTTGTAGGTCTTTTCATGCAATTCACCTGTCTTTTTTCTTTATTTCTTTAGTACTTATAATTTTATCACATATATAAGTGCTAAAGAAGAAAAACTTTCGATTTAAATATTTTTCACATTTGTTTCACCTAATTATCCATATATGCGCTATAATCAACTTGTATTATGATTTTTTTTAATTTATAATGTTATGGTATTTCTTAAACAATTTTAAAAGAAACGAGATGAAAACAATGAAATTTAGAAGTAAGTTAGCTATTAAATGTGCCAAAGGTACAAGCAGTCTTATCAAGATGATGAACAAAGGAAGTGGAGCCACACTGCCTGGACTTATTGCAAGAAAAATTGATCCTGATATTATGTCCACAATGAGTAAGATGGTTAGGAACAAAGTAATCGTTACAATGGGTACTAATGGTAAAACAACTACTAACGCAGTTATGGCCCGTGCTCTTTCAAATGAAGGTTATAAAGTTATAACAAATAATACAGGAGCCAATATGTTTAACGGTATTCTCTCTGCTTTTGTACTTGCAGCAGACAGTAAAGGCAATATCGATGCAGATTTTGCATGTATCGAAGTTGATGAAAGAGCTTCTCTTTCTGTTCTTCCATCCCTTAAACCTGATTTTGCAGTTCTTACAAATATTTCCAAAGACCAGATGGACCGTCTCGGAGGTATAGATGAAACATTTGAAATTATAAAGAATGCTTATACAAGTGTTCCCAATACAACTTTAGTCCTTAACTGTGATGATGCGATTTCTTATGCTCTTAAAGATTCATGTAAGAATCCTGTTGCCACATATGGTATTAATGAAGAGATTTTTAAGGATTTATCACACTCTGAAGTTGAAGAAAGTATTTTCTGCCGTTTCTGCGGAAGTAAGATTGAATATGACTTCCACCACTACGGACTTTTAGGCGACTATCACTGTACATCATGTGATTACAAGCGCCCAACTCCAGATTATACTGTTACAAATATTGCTGAAAATAAAGACTTCTACGATTTTGATGTAGAAGGAAACACTGTTCATTCTAAGATTCGTACTTCCTATAATATTTATAACACTCTTGCTGCTTTTGCTTCTATGAAAGCCATGGGTGCTACAACTTCAAAATTCAAGGAAAGTATTGAAGGCTTCGATTATGGAAACAACCGTGAAAACATTTATACTATAAATGGTAAGACATTCCAGCTTCACCTTGCTAAGAATCCAATTGGTTTCCAGCAGAAAATCTCTTATATTTTAAGAGATAAGAAGGAAAAGGATATTCTTATTCTTGTAAATGATTTCCCACAGGACGGCGAAGATGTTACCTGGCTTTGGGGAGTTGACTTCCACTATCTTAAAGATGCCAATGCAAGATCAATTACAACAGCTGGAACAAGATGTAATGATCTTGGACTTCGTTTTAAATATGAAGACATCCCATTTAAGGTAACAACTGATGTAAAAGCTTCTATTGAAGATCTTCTTAAAAATGGATCAGACAATATTTACCTTGTTGTAAATTACTCAGGTCTCTTCCCTGTTAACAACATACTTAAAGAGCTTGCAAAAGGAGGGAACAACTAATGAAATTAACAATAGGACATATTTATCCTGACCTTCTTAACCTTTACGGTGACCGTGGTAATGTACAGTCTTTTAATAAGAGACTTTCATGGCGTGGAATTGAAACAGAAGTTATCTCTTATCTTTCAGGTGACAAAATCGATTTTTCAGCTCTTGATATTATTGTTCTTGGCGGTGGATCACATAAAGAACAGGTCGCAGCATGCAATCTTTTACGTCCACATAAAGATGAATTAAGAGATTATATTGAAAATAATGGTGTTATCCTATGTTTATGCGGCGGATATCATATGCTTGGAACTTCTTTTGAAACAGCAGATGGAAAAGTTGAAGGACTTGGTATTCTTAACATTACATCTACATTTGGTAAGAATCCTATGATTGGAAATATTCGTATCGATACTCCACTTATGGACAGACCATTATATGGATTTGAAAATCACTATGAAGTTACAAATATAGGAAACTATGAACCATTTGGTAAAGTTACTCATGGATTTGGTAACGGACTTAATAATGTAGAGGGAATTATTTATAAGAACCTTATTGGTACTAACATTCATGGACCTTTACTTCCAAAGAATCCTGAAATCTGTGATTATATGCTTACAAAAGCTTTAAAGAAAAAATACAACGAAGAAATCACTTTAGATGTATTAGATGACAGTCTTGAAAAAGCAACAAACGAACATGTAGCTATTCTTTATACCGAAAAAGAAATTAAGAGTAGACACTAAATATACAATATACTTTTTAAAGGAACAGATTATCTCTGTTCCTTTTCCTGTTTAATAAGGGAATCAATAGTCATTATGTACTCTAGAAACTTAAAAGCATCTCCTGGCTCATCGCTATTTCTAAAGTCCGGCACACTGTATTCTGGTATTCCCAAAATGCCGTCTTTAGCTTCGCTCCAGTCTCTTTTAACTACCTTGAGGATATTTTCGGTTTCCAAACATCCGATTGTAACGTATGTTTTTAAATTGCATCTCATTCGGTCTAAGTACCTTACAAAATACGGAATTCTATCCGGATCAACCTGTCTTACGAAATCCTCAAGCTCATCAAGTGTACCAAGTAATTTCACAACATTATTCCTGAACTTTGAATTCATACCTATATTCTCTCTTCCCTTTCTATATAATATTTTGAAGTATAACACATTATATAAACGAATTGTTGCTTTTGTAAATTGTGTATAGCTTTACAAGTACAGATTGTATGATAAAAAGGAAAAAAGCTAATTTTCTTTAAAAAATGCAATAAAAAATAGAGTGTCCGAAAACACTCTATTTACTGCACTAATTAATTATATTTACGTTTTCTAGCAGCTTCAGATTTCTTTTTACGTCTTACGCTTGGTTTTTCGTAATGTTCTCTTTTACGAATCTCCTGCTGAATTCCTGCTTTTGCACAGTTTCTTTTAAATCTGCGTAAAGCGCTATCTAAAGTCTCGTTCTCTTTTACGATTACATTTGACATAGTCTCACACCTAACCTCCCCTCCAGCCTTGTATTGTGCATCATACGACTGTTCGGGTATATTTATTGCACTAATAGTTATTATATCATAATTTTTTGAAACGTCAACTACTAATTTACGTTTTGACCAAAAAATTTTATGCGAGCTGTTCTGCAAGAACTTCTTCTGCTTTTGCAAGTGCATCAGGAATACCGGCTGGGTTTTTTCCACCTGCCTGAGCCATGTTAGGACGACCACCGCCGCCACCGCCAACAAGTCCTGCGATTGCTTTAATAAGGTTTCCAGCATGTGCTCCAGCTTTAAGTGCGCTGTCTGTAACTGTTACCATAAGGTTAACTTTACCATCATTGTCAGCTGCAAGTACTACAACGCCGTCTCCTAATTTTTCTTTAAGCTGATCTCCAAGATCACGAAGGCTGTTCATATCTACATCTTTAACTGCTGTTGCAAGAAGTTTAACTCCACCTACTTCTTTAACCTGATCCATAACATCGCCCATAGCATCCTTGGCAAGTTTGTTCTTAAGGCTTTCAACTTCAGAGCTTAATTTCTTGTTCTCTTCTGTCATGTGACTTATCTTATCAAGAAGATTGTCTGGTGTAGCTTTAATTGCTTTAGCTGCTGCATGTAATTTTTCTTCAATATCGCTGTAGTATTTAAGAAGTCCTTCTGATGTAAGAGCTTCAATACGTCTAACTCCTGCTGCAACACCTGTCTCAGAAATAATCTTACATGCCATAATCTCGTTTGTGTTAGATACATGTGTACCACCACAGAACTCGATTGATTTATCTCCCATATTTACAACACGAACGATATCGCCATATTTCTCTCCGAAGAGTGCCTGAGCACCTGTTTTTCTAGCTTCTTCAATTGGCATGTTCTTGCATACAACTGTAAGAGCTTCCTGGATATATGTATTAACGATTGATTCAACTTCTTTAATTTCTTCATTAGTAAGAGCTGAGAAGTGTGTAAAGTCAAAACGAAGTCTGTCTTCATTTACACTTGAACCAGCCTGCTCTACATGTGTACCAAGTACTGTTCTAAGAGCTTTCTGAAGAAGATGTGTACAGCTGTGGTTTCTAGCTGAAAGTGCACGTTTCTTCTCATCAACTTTAAGTGTAGCCATATCGCCAACTTTGATCATACCTTTTACAACATATCCGATATGTCCGATCTTACCACCAAGAAGTTTTGTTGTATCTTCAACTTTGAATTCACCTTCAGCTGTTGTAATAATACCTGTATCTGCTTCCTGTCCACCACTTGTAGCATAGAATGGTGTTTCGTCAACAAAGATTGTTCCTTTGTCGCCTTCTGTAAGAGCATCTACTACTTCCATCTCACTTGTAAGAACTGTTACAGGTGACTCATGTACAAGTTTGTCATATCCAACAAATGTACTTGTTACAGATGGATCAATTGACTCATATACTGTAACATCTGCTCCCATGTAGTTTGTAACGCCTCTTGCAGCTCTTGCTGTTTCACGCTGTACCTGCATAGCAGCCTTAAATCCTTCTTCGTCTACATCAAATTCTTTCTCCTCAAGAATTTCTTTTGTAAGATCGATTGGGAATCCATATGTATCATAAAGACGGAATGCTTCTTCACCAGAAAGTGTCTTAACGCCTTTTGCTTCCATATCAGAAATGATTTCAGATAAAATCTTAAGTCCCTGATCAATTGTTTTATTAAATGCTTCTTCCTCTTTAACGATTACATTAAGGATGAAGTCTTTCTTCTCTTCAAGTTCTGGATATCCATCTTTAGAACCTTCGATAACTGTCTTAGCAAGTTCTGGTAAGAAACTTCCATCAATATTAAGGAGTCTTCCGTGACGTGATGCACGACGAAGAAGACGACGAAGTACATATCCTCTTCCTTCATTTGATGGCATAATACCATCAGAAATCATAAATGTAACTGAACGGATATGGTCTGTAATAACACGGATTGAAACATCTGTGTCTCCACCTTTACCATACTCTACATGTGCAAGATTACATACATGTGTTCTAAGTGCTTTTAATGTATCAACATCAAAAATTGAATCAACATCCTGTACTACAGATGCAAGTCTTTCAAGACCCATTCCTGTATCGATATTCTTCTGTTCAAGTTCTGAGTAGTTTCCTTTTCCATCATTGTCAAACTGTGTAAATACGTTGTTCCAGATTTCCATGTATCTGTCACATTCGCATCCTACTGTACAGTCAGGGCTTCCACATCCGTATTTCTCACCACGGTCGTAGTAGATTTCTGAACATGGACCACATGGGCCTGAGCCGTGCTCCCAGAAGTTATCTTCTTTACCAAATTTAAAGATTCTCTCTGCTGGGATTCCCATTTTCTTATTCCAGATTTCGAAAGCTTCGTCATCTTCTTCGTATACTGATGGGTAAAGTCTTTCAGGATCAAGACCTACTACTTCTGTTAAGAATTCCCATGACCATTCAATAGCTTCATTTTTGAAATAATCTCCAAATGAGAAGTTTCCAAGCATTTCAAAAAATGTACCATGACGTGCTGTCTTACCAACATTCTCAATATCTCCTGTACGGATACATTTCTGACATGTTGTCACACGTGTTCTTGGTGGAATCTCCTGTCCTGTGAAGTATGGTTTAAGTGGTGCCATACCTGAGTTTATAAGAAGAAGACTCTTGTCGTTATGTGGTACTAAAGAGAAGCTCTTCATTGCTAAATGTCCTTTGCTTTCAAAGAACTCTAAAAACATCTTTCTAAGTTCATTAACTCCATAAGGCTGCATTATATATTTCCTCCATTACGCATTACTCATAGAAACAGAGTGGATAATAATCATATAAATCCACTCTGTTTATCTAATTTATCATATCACAGCTGAAAATTATTTTCAAATAGATATTGGCTTTTGGCCTGTAAATCAAGTATTTCGCTATATTTTACTCGCCAATAAGTTCTTTATAGAGACTGTCATATTGTTTAGCTGAATTTTCCCATGAAAAATCTGCTTTCATAGCACGTTCTACTATCTTATTCCAGTCACGTTTTTTCTCATAATATGTCTTCTCTGCATATCTTATTGTATGTAACATCTCATGAGCATTGTAATTCTTAAAGCTAAAGCCTGTACCTGTTTTCTCAAACTCATTAAATGCTTCAACTGTATCTTTAAGTCCGCCTGTCTCTCTTACAATTGGAACTGTTCCATATCTAAGGCTCATAAGCTGTGAAAGTCCACATGGCTCGAATAATGATGGCATTAAGAATGCATCACATGATGCATAAATCTTATGTGAAAGTTCATCAGAATAGAAAATATTGGCAGATACCTTGCCTGCATATTTCCATGCAAAATGTCTGAACATATTCTCGTATCTTGTCTCACCAGTACCTAGAACTACAAGCTGGATATCATCCTGAAGAAGTTCATCCATAATGCAGTCAATAAGATCGAATCCTTTTTGATCTGTAAGTCTTGAAACAACTCCAATCATCATTACCTTAGGATTCTTCTCAAGACCTAATTCTTCCTGAAGAGCTGTCTTATTAAGTGGTTTCTGACGTCTAAAGTTCTCTACTGTAAATTTCTTATAAATCTTATCATCATTACCCGGATTATAAATATCGTAGTCAAGTCCGTTAACAATACCACAAAGGCTGTTTGATCTTGCCTGCATAAGTCCATCAAGACCTTCTCCGTAAAATCCTGTCTTAATCTCTTCTGAATATGTATTACTTACTGTTGTAACCTTATCAGCATATACTATACCACCTTTAAGTAAGTTGGCATCGTCATAATATGTAAGTTTATCTGGCGCAAAGTAATAGTCAGGTAATCCAGTAATTCCTTTAACATCGTTAATTCCCCATGTTCCCTGGAATTTAAGATTATGGATTGTCATTACTGTCTTAATTCCTCTGTAGTACTCTCCTGCATAACGGAAGTTGTCAAGATATACTGGAATAAGACCTGTCTGCCAGTCATGACAGTGAATAAGCTCCGGTCTAAAATCTACTACAGGCAGAATACTAAGTACTGCTTTTGAGAAAAATGCAAACTTCTCAATATTCCACTTTGGATCCCCATCATATGGTGCAAATCCGCTAAAATAATATTCATTATCTATAAAATAAAATCTGATTCCTTCGTATACACATGTAAGAATTCCTACATACTGATTCTGTCCAGCTATATCCATATAAAAATGGTCCACATACTCAAGCTCTTCGCTCCATTTTTCTTTCATGCATGAATATTTAGGAAGTACAACCCTCACATCATACTCCTTATTATCAAGACTCTTTGGCAGTGAACCTACAACATCCGCTAATCCGCCTGTTTTAATAAAAGGTACGCACTCAGATGCTGCAAATAAAATATTTTTCATTAAATTGCCCTCCAATTTCCCCATAGTCATTTATATGCCTTATATTATACAACATTTCACATTTATTTGAAAGAAATATCTGTATTTATATACTTTTAGGACTATTGATTTCTTTCATTTCTCTTGCACTTTCCATAATTGTATCAGTTATTTTATCTCCGCCTAAAAGACGTGCAAGTTCATCTACCGATTCATTATTATTCAAAAGTTTTATATCTGTACATGTGCGCTCATCTAAAGACTCTTTCTTTATAAGATAATGTGCATCTGATCTTGCCGCAATCTGTGGTAAGTGAGTTATACATATAACCTGTCTGTCAGCTGATATTTCATGAAGTTTGTCAGCAACTTTTCCTGCTGTAATACCACTTATTCCAGCATCAATTTCATCAAATATAAGAGTTGGTGTATCTTCTTTATCCGCTGCCACTGATTTAATAGCAAGCATAATTCTTGAAAGCTCACCGCCTGATGCTGTATCTCCAAGTGGTTTTAACGGCTCTCCTATATTTGTTGAAACATAAAATTCTCCGCTATCTATTCCTTTTTCTGTATAATCATCAAGTTTTTCCATCTTAACTTCAAAAATCGCATCATTAAAATTAAGCTCTTTTAAACTCTTTGTAATCTTTTCTGCAAAAGGTCCTGCTATTTTATTTCTAAGAACAGACAACTTATTACATTTATCATCAAGTGCTTTTTTAGACTTCTCATATTTTGCTTTTAAATCCTCAATAAATCTTTCATAATCATTAAGTTCTTCAAGTCTTTTTGTTCGATCTTTAAGGTAATCATATATCTCTTCTATTGTATTACCATATTTTGATTTAAGTCTGTTTATAAGATCAAGTCTGTCTTCTGTATATCTAAAATCTTCTTCATCAAACTCAAATGATTTTTCATATTCAGAAAGTTCTCTGTTAAAGTCATTTAAAAGACTGTCAATTTCTACAAGCTGGTTATATAGTGCAGTTCCTTGTTCATCACAGTTTGTTACAGGGCTTAAGTTTCTAATAGCACGTGATAATAAATCACTTGCATTTCCTCCTGATGCCTCATTTGTGTAGTAGTATGCGTCGCGAACACATGTTACATATTCCTGACCTTTTCTCATTTTTTCATACTGCTCTTCAAGTTCTATGTCTTCCCCTTCTTTAATGTTTGCATCTTCTATTTCTTTTATTTCATACTCGATTAAAGAAAGTTCTCTTTGTCTTCCCTGCTCATCTATAACAGACTCTTCTAATATCTTTTTATTATTTTTGTATTCTTTATAGGCAGTGGATGTTTCTTCAAGAAGCGTCTCCATCTCATCCCCTGCGTAACTATCTAAAAATCGTAAATGATTTTTTCTATATCTAAGTAACTGGCTGTCATGCTGTCCATGTATGTCTATAAGAAGAGCTGAAACTTCTTTTAAAATCTTCTGGCTTACTGTCTCACCGTTTATCTTACATATACCACGGCTTCCATTAAGTTTCCTTGTAAGCACAAAAAGACCTTCTTCTGGTAAAAAGCCGGTCTTTTTTAACTGATCTAAAATTCGTTTATCATCTTCTTCAAAAATAAGTTCTACAAGTCCTGGAATCTCATGGTTTCTAAGCATGGATGGGCTGAATTTCTCCCCAAGAGCAAGATTAACAGACCCTAATATAATAGACTTACCTGCACCTGTTTCACCTGTAAGTATATTAAGGCCATCTTTAAATTCCACTTCGATTTCATCTATTAGCGCCAGATTTTTTACGTGAAGATATCTAAGCATATAATCATCCTTATTTTATTTTGAAACTATATTATGGATTTTATCCATAATTACTTCTGTGTCCTCTATTGTTCTAATTGCGCACATAATAGTATCATCGCCAGCTATGCACCCAACCACTTCCTGCCATTCCATTGCATCTACGGCAGCAGCTACGGCCATTGCCATTCCTGCAACTGTTTTAATAACAAGAATGTTCATAGCATTATCCATTGATACATATCCATCTTTTAAAACGCGCATATATTTTTCACTTATCACATGATCCTTTTGAGGAGTTATAAGGGCATATTTTTGTTTACCGTCATTTGTTGAAACTTTTGTAAGTTTAAGGTCCCTTATATCTCTTGAAACAGTAGCCTGTGTTACCTTAAAGCCAAGGCTATTTAATTTATCGGCCAACTCCTCCTGAGTTCCAATAGCTTGTTTATTTATAAGTTCAATTATCTTTTCATGGCGGTTACTTTTCATAATAAAATTAATTCCCTTTCATCTTGATCCTAAGTCGTTCAATAAAACTTTCTTTACCAACTTTAACAAATGATGTTGTACATGATGATGCTTCAATACAGACTCTGTGTCCTGATTCAAGACTCTTTCTGTTGGCACCATCAAAAGTAAGTGAAACATGCTCTGTTTCACCTCGTCTGTCTTCTAATACTTCTACTTCTATCTTATCTTCTGAAGAAAGTACAATACTGCTCTTATTAAGTGAATGTGGGCATATTGGAGTTATTACAACTGACTTACTTGTTGGAGAAAGTATAGGGCCTCCTGCTGATAAATTATATCCTGTTGAACCTGTTGGTGATGAAATAATAATTCCATCTGAATGATAACAATTTAATAATTCTCCATTTACAAAAATGTTAAATCCTACAATTCTAAGAAGACCATCTCTTGTAAGAACTATATCATTTAAAGCTCTGTCTTCTACAAGACCGTCAACTCTTCCCTTTAACATAATTCGTTTTTCAACTATACATTTATCTTCAATAAGTTTATCTACAGCTTCCTTGAAGTTTTCTATTTCTATCTCAGTAAGATACCCTAAAGTTCCAAGATTAATTCCTACAAGCGGAAAACTGTGGTCTCTTAGTTCTCTCGCCGCACGAATAAGGGTTCCATCCCCACCAAGAACTATGCCACATTCAATATTTTCTGGAATAGTTCCTTCAACTATAAACCCATTTTCATCCTTAGAAGCTATATGACAGACTTTTCCTTTTGATCTTATATAATCTGCAACCTCATTAGTAATGCGATAATCAGCATCCTTGAGTACATTTGTTATTATATAAAAATTATCCATCTTTCTTTTAACCTCTATTTCGCTAATGTATCAAACGCCTCATCAACTACAGAAGAAAGATCTATACTGATTTTTGGTGTATCTACCATATGCTTTTGCATATGTAAAAGATACTCAATATTTCCTTCAGGTCCTTTAATTGGTGAGAAGTCAATATTCTTTATCTCAAATCCAATTGAATTAGCATACTCTGCTACCTTCTCAATTACTTCGTGATGTGTACTTCTCTCTCTTACAACACCCTTTTTACCAACCTTTTCTCTACCTGCTTCAAACTGTGGTTTAATAAGTGCCACTATCTCACCATCATCTGTAAGATAGTTTCTAATTGGCTCGAGAACTTTTGTAAGTGAAATAAATGATACGTCAATTGACGAAAATGCTACTGGCTCACCAATATCTTCTGGTGTAACATATCTTATATTAGTCTTTTCCATACATACTACACGTTCGTCATTTCTAAGTTTCCAGTCAAGCTGTCCGCGACCTACATCTATTGAAAATACCTTTACAGCACCATTTTGGAGCATGCAGTCTGTAAATCCACCTGTTGATGAGCCAACATCTGTACAGACTTTTCCATCTACTGTAACATCAAAGTTTTCCATTGCTTTTTCAAGTTTAAGTCCACCACGGCTTACATATTTAAGTGTATGTCCTTTTATTTCTATATTTACTGTATCAGGGAATGAAGTTCCAGCTTTGTCTTCTCTTTCACCTTCTACAAATACATTACCAGACATAATTATAGCTTTTGCTTTTTCTCTTGATTCTGCTAAGTTTCTCTTTACAAGCAGAACATCCAGTCTTTCTTTCATCTTATTTCTCCATTAATTCTAATTCGCTGACTATAGTATTGAAAATAGTCTCTGGATCTATTCCAGCTTCTTTTCTAAGTACATCTACATTACCATGTTCAATATATGTATCCTGTACTCCAAAGTTTAATACACGGTTTGGTTTTCTGTTTCTTGAAAGACATTCAAGCACATGTTCACCATATCCGCCTGATAAAACATTTTCTTCTATAGTAACTATAAGCTTATGTTCATCGCATAAATCTGTTAACATTTCTTCATCTATAGGTTTTAAAAATCTTGCATTTACAAGTGAGCAGTTGTAGCCCTGTTCCTTTAAAAGTTCTCTTACTTTTTCTGCTATAGGTGCCATATGCCCTGCAAATATAACTGCAATATCTTTTTCCTTATAAACAAGCTCACTCTTTCCATATACAAGAGGTGTCCTAAATTCTTTTAATCCTTCGTATGCATCTCCTCTTGGATATCGAAGTGCTATAGGATATTCATAAGAAGCGGCATATCTTATCATATCAGCCATTTCCCATCTGTTCTTTGGCGCTAATATTGTCATATTAGGTATTGATGATAAGAATGAAATATCAAATAATCCCTGGTGTGTCTCCCCATCACTTCCTACAAGTCCTGCTCTGTCTACTGCAAGAACAACTGGAAGATTCTGAAGGCATATATCATGTATTGCCTGATCATAGGCTCTTTGTAAAAATGAAGAATATAATGCAACAAATGGCTTCATTCCTCCTGCTGCAAGTCCTGCAGCAAATGTAAGGGCATGTTCTTCTGCTATTCCTACATCAAAGAACCTTTCAGGATAATGTCTCTTAAATCTGTCAAGACCTGTTCCTGCTGGCATGGCTGCTGTTATTGCAACAATATTTTCATTTGACTTTGCTTCGTCACAAAGTACTTTGGAAAATACATCTGTATAACTATCTTTAATATGAGGGCTCTTAAGCTGTCCTGTATTTATGTCAAATGGTCCTGTTCCATGGAATGCTGTCGGATTATTTTCAGCCGGTGCATATCCTTTACCTTTCTTAGTCTGAACATGAACAAGTACTGCATGATCAACTCTTTTAGCTTCCATAAATATCTTGTACATAGCCTTAACATCATGACCATCTACAGGTCCTAAATATGTTATACCCATGTCTTCAAAAAACATTCCAGGCACAAAGAACTGCTTAATGCCATTCTTAGTTCTTCTAACACTTTCAACAATCTTATCGCCTGATCTTGGAATTCTACCAAGTGTATCCTGAACACCTCTTTTAAGGTCATTGTAAGCTTCCGTTGTTCTAAGACCAGCAAGATACTTAGACATTCCACCTACATTTTCAGAAATAGACATATTATTATCATTTAAAACTATTATGAAATTACTTTTAATTCTTGAAGCATTATTTAAAGCTTCATAAGCCATACCACCAGTCATTGAACCGTCTCCAATAATAGAAACAACGCTGTGTTCTCCGCCTGTAAGCTCTCTTGCCGCAACAAGACCTAACCCTGCTGAAATTGATGTTGAGCTGTGTCCTGTATCAAAGCAGTCGCAGTCACTTTCCTTTCTCTTAGGAAATCCGCTCATTCCACCATATTTTCTTAAATCATCAAAGCCAGACTTTCTTCCCGTAAGTATCTTATGTGTATATGACTGATGACCTACGTCCCAGATAAGCTTATCTTCTGGAAGATCAAATGCAAGATGAAGTGCCATTGTAAGCTCTACAACACCAAGATTTGATGCCAGGTGTCCACCGGTTATACTTACCTTATCTATAAGAAATGTTCTTATCTCTTCTGCCAGTGTTTCTAGTTCATCTGGTTCCAGATTCTTGATATCATTTTCTTTTGTAATTTTATCTAAGATCAAAATGGAACCTCCCGTTCTTTATTTTTCACGATTTATAAGTGATTTTAATAATTCTTCTAAGAAATTATCTTCTGGATTTAATCCTTCTAAAAGCTTAATTGCTTCTAATGAATAATCCTCAACAAGTTTCTTAGAGCCTTCAAAACCTTTCCATGTTACAAATGTTGTCTTATCATTTTTCTCATCGCTGTGTATAGGTTTTCCAAGTACCTCTGCTGTACTTGTAACATCTAAAATATCATCCTGTATCTGGAATGCCATTCCAACAAGTGAAGCAATATGCTCTACTGTATCAACTTCCTCTTTAGATGCTCCTGCAAGAATCGCGCCTGTACACATTGAAGCTTCAATAAGACCTCCTGTCTTAAGCTCATAGATAAATTCTAATGTCTCACCTGATATTTTCTCACCTGCAGATTTAACATCAACAACCTGACCACCTATCATACCATATATACCTGATTTTCCTGATAAGTACTGGATTGCTTTGCCGATATTGTAGCTATTTAAAGGGTCCATATCAAATGCTTTAGATGCTGTCTCAAAAGCATAGTTTAAAAGAGCATCTCCTGTAAGAACAGCTATATCTTCACCATACACTTTATGTGTTGTAAGTCTTCCTCTTCTATAATCATCGTTATCCATAGCTGGAAGATCATCATGTACAAGTGAATATGTGTGTATCATCTCTATAGCTGCCATAAATGGTTTTACTATATCGCTCTTTCCTCCAAAAAGCTTATATGTCTCATTCATAAGCATTGGACGAAGTCTCTTACCGCCTGCAAGCACATTATATTCCATGGCTTCCATTATTATCTTCTGGTATCCTGACATTTCAGGAAGGTATTCTTTAAGAATATTTTCAATATATTCTACTCTTTCTTTAAGGTCCTTATTAAAACTCATTAAGTTCACCCTCCTTACTTAGTATCTGCACTTTTTTCTCCACTTTATCTATCTTATCGTTACATGTCTTTAAAATTTTCATACCTTTTTCATATAACTCAAAAGATTTCTCTAAAGAAATACAGTCACTTTCCATATCTTCTAAAAGAATTTCTAATTCATCAAAGTGTTCCTCAAGGGATTTCTCTTTATTATTTTCTTCCACCAAAGTCCACCTCCATTATATTTTCTATGCGGGCATCAACAGCACCATCTGTAAGATAAATGCGAATCTTGTCATCCTTTTGCACTTTACTTATCGAATTTATATTACTGCCCTCTTCATCAACTATATAAGAATAGCCTTTATTTAATTTCTCAAGAGGTGATAATCCCTTTATCTTCTCAATATATATATGAAGTTTGTGTCTTGACTCTTTAAGCTTATTATTAAATAAAGTTTTAAGTCTTTCTTCGTCATATATCGCTCTTTGTCTTGCATCTATGGCCTTCATCTTTGGATCAAGCCCTTTAATTCTGGCATTTAAAAATGCTGCTTTATTTCTTGCTTTATCAAGATCATGTGATATTAATCTATTTAATGCAAGTTTATATTTGTACAGCTCATCTTCAAGATCTGTATACTTATAAACTGCAAGTTCAGCAGCTGCTGACGGTGTTGGAGCACGCATATCTGCCACATAATCAGCTATTGTTGTATCCGTTTCATGACCTACTGCAGATATTATTGGCACACGACAATTAAATATAGCTCTTGCCACTATCTCCTCGTTAAAAGCCCACAAATCTTCTATAGATCCGCCGCCACGTCCTACTATAATAACATCTACGCCGCATCTCTCTAATGCCTGAATACCTTCTACAATAGACTCTTTTGCACCTTCTCCTTGAACTTTTACAGGATAAAGAATTATCTGTACATAAGGATTTCGCCTTGTGGAAACCTGTATAATATCCCTTATTGCAGCGCCAGTTGCTGCAGTTGCAACTCCTACAGTCTTTACAAAGTTAGGAATAGGTTGTTTATATTCAGGTGCAAACATTCCCATCTCTTCAAGTTCTTTTTTTAGTTTCTCGAACTTCTCATAGAGCGCACCTGCTCCTTCTAAGATAATCTCATTTGCATATAATTGATATTTTCCGTCTCTTTCATATACATTTACCTGGCCTAAAACAACAACTTGTTGTCCATCTTCCATACGAAAAGAAAGCCCTGACCTCATACCTGCGAACATAACGCAAGCAATTGTGCCGGACTCATCTTTTAAGGAAAAATATATATGTCCTGAAGAGTGATATTTACAGTTGGATACTTCTCCTTTAATGTAAATCCTCTTCAGCATAAAATCAGATATAAATATATTCTTTATATAAGAATTAACCTGCTTTACTGTATAGATGTGATGCATTTTGCAAGTACTCCATTAATAAACTTAGGAGCGTTCTCACCACTGAAACCTTTTGCAAGTTCAACTGCTTCATTGATAGCTACTGATGTAGGAACATCCTCATCATAAATCATCTCATATAAAGCAAGTCTAAGTAAAGTAAGATCCACCTTACTCATTCTTGTAGTTTTCCAGCCTGTTGTCTTCTCGTTAAGAATATTATCTAATTCTGCTATCTTATCTATTACCTTGTTAACCTTATCTGTAATATATTCTTTATCTTTATCAGATGCACTTGGAAGATTATCAAAATATAATTCTAGATGCTCTGCCATATCTTCTATGTCTATAAATTCTACCTGGAAAAGCATTTTAAAAACATGCTCCCTCAATTCTCTTCGTACCATAGCTGCCTCCTTCATATATTGTTATGATTTATTATACTACATCTTCCCTTATATTTGCAATGAAAATGACACTTCACATATAATTTTATGCATTTTGTAGTTAGTTTTATGCAACAAAAAAACAGCCAATGTATATAGCTGTTTTAGTTTGTTATCCAGTTTTTATTAAATTGTGTAAAATCATCTATATGATAATCTGCACCTGCTTTAAACATTTCATTTACATCAGTTTCATCACCGATACCAACAATACATCCCATATTACATTCTTTAGCATGTCCTATAGCTACTGTACTATCTTCTACAACAATACATTCTTTGAGATCAACATCAAGTCTTCTTGATGCTTCCTTATACATCTCACCTTTGTTAGGAAAGCTGCCATCATCATATATTACTGTATTTTCGTTGAACCATTTAGATAAACCAAATTGTTTAAAGTAAAATTCTACATTTTCTCTTATAGATGCGCTTACAAGAGCAAATTTTATTCCTGATTCTTTTAAATAATCAAGGAACTCTACTGCTCCAGGTGAAAGGCTTACCCTTTCAGGATTTCTGGCACATATTTCTCTATATATTACCTCTTTTTTTCTTGACCACATCTGACGTTCCTCAGCTGTAAGCCATGGAGCCATGTTTCTGATAAGATCATCATTACGTGGACCGCAAAATGTCTTTAAATCAGGAACTTCTGCTTCTTCTCCATTTAGGGCAATAAAAATTTCGGCCCAGGCTTCCCAATGGAAACCTGAGTCGAAAAACAGAGTGCCATTAAAATCAAGGAGTATGGCATTCATAATAATTAAATTAGAATATTCCGAAGAATCCACCTACAAGACCGATTATAAGAAGTAAACCGATACATTTAACAGGTGTCCAGCCTTTTTTCTTCATTAAGAAGTAAAGAAGCATTACAAGTGATAATGGAATAAGTTTTGGAAGTATTCCATCAAGAATTGACTGGATAACAATTGGAGCCTCACCATTTGCAATAGTAAGATTAATTGTTGTAGCACCATAGTTTGATGTTAAAGCACCAACTACGAATACACCTAACATAGAAGCTGATCTTGTGAACTCTTTAGCATTTGCTGTAAGAAGTTCGATAGCTGTTGTTCCAAGTTTGTATGACCAGTTCATAAGGAAGAAACGAAGTCCAAACTGAACAATGTTGAAGATTAACAGGAATAAAATTGGTCCTGCTAATGATCCATTAATTGCCATGTTAGCTGTAATACCAGCTGTAATAGGTACTAATGTGAACCAGAAGATAGCATCTCCGATACCACCAAGAGGTCCCATAGCTGCAACACGTACGGCACGAATTGTCTGAATGTCAGCTTTCTGCTGCTCAAGTGATAATACGATACCCATTACGAAGTTGATTAAGAATGGGTGAGTATTAAAGAACTCAAGGTTGTGCTGCATTGAAATTGATAAGTCTTCTTTGTTTGTATGGATTTTCTCAAGTCCTGGAAGGATTGAGTAGAGCCATCCACCAGCCTGCATTCTTTCGTAGTTGAAAGATGCCTGTAAGTTGAATGAACGCCATACCATTTTATTAAGAGTTTTTTTGTCGAGCGGCTGAGCCGGTGTTAGATCATTGTAATGTGTAATATTAGATTCCATCCTCGTCACCTCCACCTATTCCTGCTCCTGATGATTTCATTGCACAACGTGTCTGGAAATCGTAAAGAGCGATTGTTACACCGATGAATGCGATAAGGATTAAAGCTGATCCTGTTAATTCTGGGATGTAACCAATAATTGTTGCAAGAGCGAATCCTGAGAAGTAAATTCCCCAAAGGTCGTTTGAAAGCATGATTTTAAGTAATGTAGCAAATCCGACGAAACGCATCATTCCACCAGCTGCTCCAAGTCCGTTCATAACCCATGCGAATTTCTCTGAGAATTCTGTTAATGTCTGTCCAAGAGCTGCTCCACCAAGAAGTCCAGCTACACAAACGATAGCGAATGTGACACCAAGGATAGCCATTGCAAGGTAGTTGATTTTAACAATACCTTTTGTATCAGCTTTTTCTGCCATTTTGTCACATTTTGACATCATTGGAGACATAGCTGTGAATAATAATACTACTAAGTACTGTCCGATAACTGCGAATGGTACTGCAAGACCTGTAGCCTGAGCTACGTCAAGTCCTGAAGAAATAGCAAATACTGTTGCCATTACACCACCAATAACTGCGTTAGGTGGCTGTGCTCCACCAACTGGCATGTTACCGATTGTGATTAACTGATATGTACCACCTACGATAAGTCCTGTTTTAAGATCTCCTAAGATAAGACCGATAACAGCACCTGTTACGATTGGCTGGTACAGAGATTCTAAGAAATCAAACTGGTCGATAGCAAATACGATACATACTAAGAAAACCAGAATAATTTGAATTGCACTAAATTCCATGTTGTGTTAATCTCCTTTCCAAAAGATCCCTATTTGAACAATTTTTCAATGTTCTCTGTTCCCTCTGAAGGAACTCTTCTGATCTCAAGCTCTACACCTAAGTCACGAAGTTTGGCAAATGCAGCAACGTCTGCGTCATCAACAGCTACAGAACCTGCAACCTGACGTTTTCCGTCTGCCATATGCATGTTACCAATGTTTACTTTTTTGATTGGCACTCCACCTTCAACGAGTGTAAGTACATCCTGTGGATTCTCACATACGATGAAGATCATCTGTTTGTCAGATGCTTTGTGAATTGTTGAGATAGTCTTCTCAAGTGTCCAATAACGGCATGATGCATAACTTGGTGCAGCCATATCCATAAGTCCCTGACGAAGTTTGTTTCCTGCAACTTCATCATTAGCTACAAGGATAAGGTTTGCTCCGATGCTTCCGCACCACTGAGTAGCTACCTGGCCGTGTACTAAACGGTTGTCAATTCTTGTTAAAACAATATTAGGCATTTCTTTTACCTCCTTGATTAAAATATTTGCCACCCCGACTTCATTTATCAGAGTAAGTTTATTATAATCTATTTTAGCTATTTTGTCATTATATTTTTAATAAATGATTTATTTTTTTTACTTTTTGTTTATTATTTTATGAACTTTTTTAATTTATTCCCTTTTATTCTTCGTAAATTTGAATAAATTATGATATAATTGTTGAAAGATTTTATTTAATTTCTTTTAAAGAAACTTTTCATACAATATTTGTTATTTTTTTAACGCGAAACGAGGTGCAATATGAATTTCGGTGTAGTCGGAACTAGCTTTATAATGGATACAATCTTGTACAATATGCACAAAACTGGTGAAATGAATATTGAATGTATCTATTCAAACTCTCCATCCAGGGCAAAAGGTCTCATGGAACAATATGATATCCCCATTTTATTCGATAACTATAGTAATATGTGTTCTTATAATAATATTGATTGGATATATATTTGTTCTCCTAATTCCTTACATTACTCCCAAGCCAAAGAAGCTCTTCTTGCAGGAAAAAATGTTCTCTTAGAAAAACCTTCAACCGTCCATGTAAGCGAACTAAAGGAACTTATAGATATAGCAAAATCTAAACATTTATTTCTTTTTGAAGCTATAATACCTATGTTCCACCCAAATCTTCCTATTATAAAGGAAAACATTTCTAAACTTGGAAAACTTAAACTTGGAATTGGAACTTTCCTTCAATACTCAAGTAGATATGAAGCTCTTCTAAAAGGGGATGTTCCTAATGTATTTAACCCAAAGTTTGCTGGTGGCGCTCTTATGGATCTTAATCTTTATAATATTTATTTTTATTGTAGTCTTTTTGGCAAGCCTGACTTAGTTACATATAATCCTCAAATATATAGTAACGGTATAGATACTAATGGCATTGCTACTCTTACATTTGGCGATCTTAAGTGTGAATGTATTGCTGCAAAAGATGCATCTGGTGATAACAGTGCTCAGATAATAGGCGAAAATGGGTATATTAAAGTAACTCCATGTGCAAGCAATCTTAAAAAAGTGGAAATCTTTATAAAAGGTCAGGAACCTATTGTACACGAAGCCTGTAACAATCCATGGTTTTATGAAATGTCAGGTCTTATAGATATAGTAAAAAGAAATGATTATAATGAATGTTATAAAAGACTTGAAACAGCATTATATGTCTGTGATGTACTTGAGAAAGGAAGACTTGATGGTGGGCTTGATTTCTAAGCATCAAAAATGAATTCCTTCTATATTAAAAAGGTGTAAATCCGAATCATCGAATTTACACCTTTAATTTTATTCTTCGTCTTTTTTCTCTAAGTTTGTTATGCTTTGAATAGCAAATCTGGAAATCTTGATTACTGTGCTTTTTGCAACTTCAACATTTAATGTTTCATCTTCTATTCCAACTACTCTTCCATAAATTCCACCGGCAAACATAACCTGACTTCCAATAGTAAGTCCTGTATGAATTTCCTGCATTTCTCCACGGCGTTTTTTCATGTTTCTTGCTGAAACGATAGATAAAACAAGAGCTACCATCGCCAATAAAAATGCTATAGTCACACAAGTCCAACCAATTACTTCCCAGTTAATGTGCATACTTAGATACCCTCCTCACAATCGTCATCCTCATGTGTTTCGAGTTCGAAGCGGATGATATAGTCTTTTCCTGTTGGGATAAGATCTTCTGCCATTTCTAATGGTGAGTCAAATCCTTCCATCATCATTCCACCTTCAACTAACATAGGAAGGTTTGTTCCAGCTATAACTTCGATAGCCTGGTCTGGACGAGCATATTTGCACTCTACTGCTGTCTTGAATGGTGATCCACCAGCAAGATCTGATAATACAAGCACTCCGTCACATTCTTTAAGATTATCAAAAGCTTTATTAAGATTGTCTGCAAGAACATCTGTTGTATGATCTGCTTCAAAATCTACAAGCTCTATATTTTCTGTAAGGCCTGTAATAAGTTTAAGGCTTGAGCCTAAACCTGTGGCAAAATGTCCGTGGCCTGTAACTACTATTCCTACCATTTAACTATTCCTCCAAAATTGTTCCTATTATTTAAGTACGTATGGGTATAATGTAACACCTTTAACTACACGGTTAACTTCACCTGTTGGACATGGATTATCTGGTGTAATGTCAAGTGAAAGTGATTTAAGTGTTGCGAGTGCCTGAGCAAATGCTACATACTGGAATCCAAGAAGTACGTTCTCTGTCTCTTCTCCATTATCCATTACTAACTGATAATCTACAAGATCATCAAGTCCATCACATGGTCTGTTCATAACAACAGCGATACGGTTCTGTTTTCTCTGTGGTCCCATTTCTTTAATAAGGTCAATTTCGTATTTTCTTCTGTATTCATCATCACTTAAGTATACAACTGTAAGTGTTGTATCATCGATAATTGATTTTGGACCATGACGGAATCCAAGTGGTGTATCATACATTGTTGCTACCTGTCCAGCTGTAAGTTCAAGCATCTTTAATGCTGATTCCTGAGCAACACCTTTAAGTGCAATATTTCCAAGGTATACGATACGCTCGAATTTAAATGTATCAACGATGTTCTGGCAAACTGTGTAATTGTTATCAAGGAAGTTCTGTGTAGCTGCTGCTACCTTGTCAATCTTTTCGATAATCTCATCGATACGGTCAAGATTGAATGCAAGATATGTAGCCATGTACATATTAGAGTATGATGATGTCATAGCAAATGACTGGTCATGTGTCTCTGGTGTAAGGTTGATAGCGAAGCAGTTATCATGCTCTGCTGCCATTTTTGAAAGAGCACCATCTTTATTACATGTAACGAAAATGTGGTAAAGATTCTGGCAAACAACTTCTGCTGCATCAACAGCTCCAATTGACTCTGGTGAATTTCCTGAACGTCCAAAACTTACAAGGATTGTTGGTTTTGTCTTTGAAAGGTAGTATTCAGGAGATGGTACGATATCTGTTGTACCATATGACTTTACTTTATGGTCGTATTTATCTGCTAAAGCCTGGAATAATGAATTTCCAACGAACTCACTTGTTCCTGCTCCTGTAAGTACGATATCAAAATCATCTGCTTTAACAACCTGATCAATAAATGCCTGTAACTCATCTTTGCAAGCTTTAATCTGTGCACATGTCTTTTTCCATGTAGCTGGCTGCTGATAAATTTCCTTTAATGTAAATGTAGATGAAGTTTCTTTCATTTTTTCTTCTGAAATATTAAATATATCCATCTTATATTACCCCCTTGGATTTTTTATGATTTAATATTATAATATAACAAAGAGAGTAAAAAAACAATGGAAAACGGGAACTATTAATACATAATTCAAACTTTTGGGGTTATTTTAACTTTTATTAGTTATATTATTAACAATAACTGTTTGCAAAAACCAAAGTTTTTTACCAAACATAATTTAACAGGAGGGATTTACTATGATTATTCAAAGCAAAAAAGTCTGGATCGCAGATCAGTTTTTTCCAGCTCAAATCGAAATGGAAGAAGGAAAAATTGTAAGTGTGCTCCCATACGGAAGTAAAGAAGCTGACGTAGACTATGGTGACAAACGTATCGTACCAGGATTCCTTGACATTCACTGTCATGGAGCATTTGAATTTGATACTAACGATGCGAACGAGGAAGGTTTAAGAAACTGGACTAAGAATATTGTTTCAGAAGGTGTAACAGGGCTTCTTGCTACTACTATCACACAGAGCGAGGAAGTACTTACTAACGCTGTAGCTAATGTAGCTAAAGTTATGGAAGAAGGCTATGAAGGTGCTGAAATTATGGGTATCCATTTCGAAGGACCATACCTTGATATGAAATACAAGGGAGCTCAGCCAGAGCAGTATATCTGCAAAGGTACTATTGAGCAGTTTGAGCGTTACCAGAATGCTGCAAAAGGTCATATTAAATACATTACAATGGCAACAGAGACAGATGAGGATTTCGAATTTGTTAAATACCTTACAACACATGGTGTTGTAGTTAGTATCGGACATTCAGCTGCTACTTATGATCAAGCTGTTATGGCATATGCTAACGGTGCAACTTCTATGACTCATGTTTACAATGGTATGTCTCCATTTAACCACAGAGCTAACGGTCTTGTTGGTGCTGCTTATCGTTTACGTACAATGTATGGTGAGATTATCTGTGATGGTAACCACTCTACACCAGCTGCACTTAACAACTACTTTATGTCAAAGGGACCAGATTACAGTATCATGGTTTCAGATGCTCTTATGGCTAAGGGAACTCCAGTTGGAAGCAAATTCATATTTGGTGGTAACGAAATTGAGATTTATCCTGACGGAAGTGCTCATCTTACTTCAACAGGTGGCCTTGCAGGTTCTACACTTAGACTTAACCAGGGACTTAGAATTTTAGTTGAGGAAGCTATGATTCCATTTAACTACGCTATCAACTCATGTACAATCAACCCTGCTAAATGTATCGGTGTTGACGATCACAAGGGAAGAATCTGTACAGGATACGATGCTGATGTAGTTGTACTCGACACTAATTACGACGTTCTTCAGACATACTGTAAAGGCGTAGCACAGTTATAATCACTTCGTTAAGTAATATTTATTAACATATACATTTTAAGGAGGAAATTACTTATGAAACATCCACTTCAAGAAATGATGGAAAAAAGAAGAAATGGCGAAATTTGTGGTATCCCATCATACTGCAGCGCTAATGAACTTGTACTTGAGCAGGCTCTTAGAAGAGCTAAAGAACTCAATACACCAACACTTATAGAGGCAACAGCTAACCAGGTTAACCAGTTTGGTGGATACACAGGAATGGTTCCAGCAGATTTCTACAACATGGTTCTTGAAATGGCAAAGAAAATCGACCTTCCAGAAAACATGATTATCCTTGCAGGTGATCACTTAGGACCTCTTACATGGCAGAATCTTCCAGAAAAAGAAGCTATGGAGAATTCTATTGAACTTGTATATCAGTATACACGTGCTGGATTTACAAAAATCCACCTTGATACAAGTATGAAAGTTGCTGACGATCCAGAAGGACTTCTTTCAACAGAAGTAATTGCACGTCGTGGAGCTATCCTTTACAAATCAGCTATGAAAGGTTACGAAGAATTAAAAGCTGAGAAACCAGATGCTATGAGACCAGTATTTGTTATTGGTTCAGAAGTTCCTATTCCAGGTGGTGCACAGGAAGCTGAAGATACACTTGCAGTAACAAGCCCAGATGCTTTTAGAGATACAGTTTCTACATACAGACGCGTATTTGCTGAAGAAGGTGTTGCAGATGGAATGAACGACGTTATCGCCGTTGTTGTTCAGCCAGGTGTAGAATTTGGTGATGAGCAGGTATTCCTTTATGACCCAGAAGCTGCTACAGATCTTTGCAATGCACTTAAAGAATTCAAAGAAGTATGCTTCGAAGGACATTCAAGTGACTACCAGAGTGCTGAATGCTTAAAGAACATGGTTAGAGACGGAATTGCTATTCTTAAAGTTGGTCCAGCTCTTACATATGGACTTCGCGAAGCTTTATTCGCACTTAGTTTTATGGAAAAAGAACTTGTTCCAGAAGAAAAACAGGCTCATTTCATTGAAACATTAGACAAAGTTATGCTTGATAACCCAGCAAACTGGCAGAAACACTACCATGGTGATGACAAACAGCTTGCACTCGCAAGAAAATACAGCTTCTCTGACAGATGCCGTTATTACATCGGACAGCCAGAAGTTGTTGATGCTATGAATAAACTTTTCGATAACTTAAGAGAATACCGCATTCCAATGAACATGCTTCATCAGTATCTCCCAGTTTCTTATCTTAAAGTAAGAGATGGAATTATTCCACTTGACCCACGTGAATTAGCACTTGACGGTGTTCAGAACTTCATGGATGATTATGAATACGCTGTAGGTCTTCAATAATACATTAGAAAGGATATTACAGCATGTTTTCATTTCTTGAAAGTCCAGTTATAGCTTTTGTTCTCCACGAGATTATATGCATTATGGCAACTGTATACTACTTACTACCACTTGTTACTCGTCTTAAAGAGAAGAAAGCCGGAAACAAAAAATTCACAACATCATGGGAAGATTTGAAAAATATAGTAGCAACATATGTTATTATTATTGAATCTTATCTTGTTTATGATAATGTCACTAAAGGAGCAACTATACAGCCAATGATAGCAATTGTTACTCAGGTAATAACTGTTATCGTTATAGTTACTGCATTTCTTGTTCTTCGTGATAAAAACAAAAAAAGACAAAGAAGACAGTTCTAGTTTTCTATATTTAAAGAAGCTCATTTGTTTTGAATGAGCTTCTTTTTTAATATAAAAATACCGGAACAGCACAAAGCTATCCCGGTACTATTATCCATATATAACTTAGATTAATTATTCTGCTTTACCGTTGCATCCGCACATCATCATACGATCTTTAACAAGTTCTTTAACAGCATCCATAGCTACTGTTCCGAATTTCTTAGGATCAAATGTGTCTGGGTTTTCAGCATATAATTTCTTACATGCATCTGTATAAGCAACACGAAGTTCTGTAGCAAAGTTAACTTTACACATACCTCTTTCAACACATTCTTTAACATCAGCTTCAGTAAGGCCTGATGCTCCATGAAGAACGAGTGGGCACTCTACTACTTTCTTAATTTCAGAAACACGCTCTTTATCAAGTACTGGTGTACCTGCATAGAATCCGTGAGCTGTTCCGATTGCTACTGCAAGTGAATCAACACCTGTTCTCTTAGCAAACTCTTCTGCTTCTTTTGGATCTGTGTTTGTATCTTCATCACACTCAAGATCATCTTCTTTACCGCCAACTTTTCCAAGTTCAGCTTCTACTGGTACTCCGAAAACTTTAGCAACATCTACTACTTTTTTAGTAACAGCGATATTGTCTTCGAATTCCTCGTGTGATCCATCAATCATAACTGATGTATAACCAGCCTGTAAAGCCTGCATAGCAAGTTCAAAGCTGCTGCCGTGATCTAAGTGAAGACATACAGGTACAGTTGCCTTCTTAGCTTCTGCTGAAACCATTCCGAAGAATGTTTCAAGTGTTCCGTATTTAACTGTTGATGGTGTTGTCTGAAGCATTACAGGAGCTTTAAGCTCTTCTGCTGCTGCAATAACAGCTTTAACCATTTCCATATTCTCTACGTTAAATGCACCTACAGCGTAATTACCTTTCTGTGCATCGAGTAACATTTTCTTTGATGTAACTAATGGCATTTTATTAACCTCCTAAAACAAATACATTATCGTTATATTATTAACAATATATCATATATACATAAATGTCAATATTTACGTTTAAAAAAGAGGCAGATTCAAATAATCTACCCCTTTAAAAATCAATAATCAGCTATTAGAAGTTTGCTTCAAAGAATGCTTTGATTTCTTCACATGCTTTATCTTCGTCTGCACCTTCAACTGTTACTGTTACTTCTTCACCCTGTTTTACAGCAAGTGACATAACAGCCATAAGTCTTGTTGCATCTGCGCTTTTTCCAGCTTTTGTGATTGTTACTTTACTCTCGTAACCTTTAGCCTGTTTAACAAGCATTCCTGCTGGTCTTGCGTGAAGTCCTAATTCATCTTTTACTACATACTCGAATGATTTCATATCGATTCCTCCATATATTTAAATTATTTATAAATAATGTTATTCTGCATGAATAACTTTATCACGTACAGGAAGTACCATTGCTGGTGATACTGATAACTCATCAATGCCCATCTTAAGGAATGTCTCTGTAAGAGTTGTGTCGGCGCCAAGCTCTCCACAGATTCCAGCCCAAATACCTGCTTTGTGAGCACTGTCAATAACCATCTGAATCATCTTAAGTACTGCAGGGTGATGTGAATCATAGAACATATCAAGTTTAGCATTCTGCCTGTCAATTGCAAGAGTATACTGTGTGAGGTCATTAGTTCCAATACTGAAGAAATCAACCTCTTTAGCAAGCTCATCTGCCATCATAACTGCTGCAGGAGTCTCAATCATAATACCGAATTCTACATTACCAAATGGAATTCCATCGGCTGTTAATTCAGCTTTAACAACTTCTGCAATCTCTTTAACTTTCTTAACTTCCCAAACTGAAATAATCATTGGGATCATAATTGCAATATTACCATATGCACTTGCTCTGTAGAGTGCTCTAAGCTGTGTCTTAAAGATCTCTGGTCTGTCAAGACAAATACGTATTGCTCTGTATCCAAGTGCAGGGTTCTCTTCTTTATCAAGGTTAAAATAATCAATCTGTTTATCAGCACCTATATCCAGAGTACGAATAATAACTTTCTTACCAGCCATCATCTCTGCAACAGTCTTATAAGCAGTAAACTGCTCATCTTCTGTTGGATATGTGCTGCTCTGGAGGTATAAGAACTCACTTCTAAAAAGTCCAATACCAGCGGCATCATTCTTAAGTACTTCACCAACGTCTTTAACTCCACCAATGTTAGCGTAAAGTTTTATTTCTTTACCGCTCTTTGTAACAGATGGCTGTCCTTTAAGACGAAGAAGAAGTTCCTTTTGCTCTTTCTGTTTCTGAATGAGTTTTTCATACTCAGATATTGTTTCTGCATCAGGTTCAATAATGATTTTTCCTGCATTACCGTCTACTACTGCCATCTTTCCGTCTACATCACGTTCTAATGGTGTACATACGATAGCTGGAATATTCATTGTTCTTGCAAGGATAGCTGTATGTGAGTTAGTAGATCCCTCACGTGTAACGAATGATAATACTTTATTTCTATCTAACTGAATTGTCTCACTTGGTGCAAGATCATCAGCTACGATAATATAAGCTTCGTCCCCTTCAATATTTGAATCATCCTCAACAACACCTGAAAGAACACGAACAACACGCTCTGAAATATCTTTAACATCTGCTGAACGAGCTTTCATATACTCATCATCCATCTGTGCAAAAATATCTGCAAAGTTATCTCCTGTTGTTGCAACAGCAAACTCTGCGTTTACCTGCTGTGTCTCGATTATATTCTTAATTGAATCAAGATAATCATCATCTTCAAGCATCATTTGATGAACTTCGAAAATTGCTGCATTATCAGCTCCAACCTCTTTAACAGCTTTTTCATAAAGTTCTCCGAGCTGGCCCATAGCTGTCTCTCTGGCTTCTTCGAATCTCTGAATTTCGGCAGCTGTATCCTCAATCTTAGTACGTCTTACAACATTATCTTTTTTGGCAAACTCTTTTATCTTTCCAATAACAATTCCGCCAAATGCTGATTTACCATTCACTGTAACCATTTCCACGCACCTCACCTTTCACATCTTTTAATTTTATTAAAAACTGTACCCCAACAGTTTCTTTCTTATGAAAAGAATATTATTCCTGAATTTCCATTTCCATTCCGGCCACTTTAATATTAACATCAGCAACATCAAGCCCTGTCATATTCTCAACCGCTGTTTTGACTTTCTTCTGAACCTGTGCTGAAACTTCCATAACGCTATAGTTGTATTTAAGAATTAAAGCAATTGATACTGTCACAACGCCTTCTAATACATCAACTTTAACACCTTTTGAAAGGTTCTTCATACCAAGTCTTGAATTTATCTCATTAGTCAATCCCCCGGCCATGGAAGCAACGCCATCAACTTCTGATGCAGCAAGTCCTGCTATAACTGCTACAACGTCATCGGCTATCTTTACTTCGCCCATACTGTTATCGTCTATTGAATAAATATTTCTCTCGTCTTTTGACATCTTCTTAACCTCCTATGGGATTATAAAATTACATATATCTAATTTTTATTATAACAAATATATATTAATTTGCAAAGTAATTTAGTTAAGAA
>SAMEA104404100__coassemble_729_pt1 | contig 34100 bp, 26 predicted proteins | sample SAMEA104404100__metabat2_high_PE_088 | metagenome-assembled genome bin SAMEA104404100 (sample SAMEA104404100) | Balaenoptera acutorostrata
AATCAAAAGAAGAAGTAGAAAAGTCGTAAGTGATAACTTTTCTACTTCTTTTTTTGCGTTTTGAAACTTGCTGAAATTTAATGTGAATACAAAACTTAGGTTTTTTAAAATGGCAAAAAACTACAAAACTTAGGTTTTTAAAACAGTAAAAGACTACAAAAAAATATCATTCGAACATAAGTGCGAAAAAATAAATAAATCACTTGATATATGTAATCTAATATCGGATAATAATATTAATGGTAAAAAAGTTAAAAACAAAGAAAAATGAAAGGAAAAAACTATGGGGCTTGGTTTTATTTTTGGTAGTTCAGGCAGCGGTAAGTCTGAGTATGTATATAAAAGTGTTATTGATACGTCACTTAAGTATCCTGATAAAAAGATAATAGTGATGGTACCGGACCAGGATTCTGTGCAGGTGGAGAAGAAACTTTGCACTATGCATCCAAGCGGTGGAATTTTAAATATAGATGTACTTGGATTTGGAAGATTTGCCTATCATGTTTTTGAGGAGACAGGTGGCCTTAAAAGTACAGTATTAGATGACGAAGGAAAGAACCTTATTCTTAGAAGAGTTGCTGGAAAGATGGAGGGAGAATTAAAAGTTCTTCGCGGCAATTTAAAGAGACAGGGATATATAAGTGAAGTTAAGTCTATTATTTCTGAATTTAAACAGTATGGAATAGGTGTGGGAGATTTAGACGAGCTTCTCGATGGAATCGATAAGGAAAGTTTTTTGTATTTTAAAATAAAAGATCTTCTTAAAGTATATGAAGGATTTGAAGAATACTTATCAGATAAGTATATAACAGGGGAAGATTTATTTAATGTTCTTGCAGGCGTTATAAATAAGGCTGAAAGTCTTAAGGGGAGTATTATTTATTTAGATGGATTTACAGGATTTACTCCGGTACAGGTAAATGTACTTAAGGAGCTTCTCTTAGTATGTGAAGATATAAAAGTAACAGTTCTTATGGATGATAGAGAGGATCCATTTAAATATAATGGACCAATGGAAGTATTTTCGCTTGGAAAACAGATGGTAAATACTCTTGTAAAGGTTGCTTCTTTGGTTAACGTGGAGGTTAATGAACCGGTATATCTTAAAGACAGAAGTATAGGTCGCTTTAAAGATAACGATTCTATGGCTTTCCTTGAAAGAAATCTTTTTAGATATTCAGGAAAACAGTATAAGGAAGAACAGGATAATATTAAGCTTTTTGTTGCAAGAAGCCCTAAAGATGAAGCAGAACTTGCAGTATCAAATGTAAGATATCTTTTAAGAGAGAAACATTTAAGATATAAAGAGATTGGAATTGTTATGTCTGATACATCAGTTTATTCTTCATATGTTGAAAACGCTTTTAAAGAGAACAATATTCCAATATTTATTGATAATAAAAAGAGTATTCTTTTAAACTCATTTGTAGAGTATTTAAGAAGTCTTATATCTATGATAGAAGATGGATTTTCATATGACAGTGTATTTAGATTTTTGCGCACAGGAATGACTGACATGTCTATGGATGATGTGGATATGCTAGAGAATTACTGTCTTGCATGTGGAATAAAAGGATTTAAACAGTGGCAGCAGCCATGGGAGAGAACAACATATAAGAATAAAGAGGAAGAACTTACAATATTAAATCATTTACGAGTACAGTTTGTGGAGAATATTGAGGAAGTTCAGATGATTCTTACAAAGAGACGTAAGACAGTAGAGGATGTAACAAGAGCTCTTTATGATTTTATAGTTAAAAATAACTGTGAGGAAAAGATATATAATTTAAAAACAAGATTTGAGAATATGAAAGAGCAGGCACTTGCAAAGGAATATTCTCAGGTTTATAAGATAATAATAAATCTTTTCGATAAGTTTGTAGATCTTCTTGGTGATACAACAATTTCATTAAAGGATTATAGCGATCTTTTTGATGCTGGACTTGAAGAGGCGAGGGTGGGAGTTATTCCCCCAGGATTTGACCAGATTATTGCAGGTGATATGCAAAGAACAAGACTTGCAGGTATTAAAGCATTAATATTCCTTGGAGCAAATGATACTCTTTTACCAGGTAACTTAGGGCAGGGTGGTCTTATATCCCAGAGAGACAAAGAGTTTTTCATAGAACATAAGATGCCACTTTCACCTGGAATAAAGGAAAAGACATATATTCAGAAAATGTATTTGTATATGAATCTTACTAAACCTTCAGAAAGTATATATATTTCATATTCAAAAGTATCATCAGAAGGAAAAACAGTAAGACCATCATATCTTGTTTCTGAGATTAAGAGAATGTATCCGCTTGTTAAAGTTAAGGATGCAGATACATTTTCAAATATGGAAAAGGAATTTACTGTTTCATATGTAAAAGATGAAGTAATAAAAGGTTTAAGGGATAAAAATAACGAACTTTCAGATGAATGGAAAGAGATGTATTCTTATCTTTCAAACAGCGAATATAAGTTCAAAGACAAAATGATAGACGGAGCATTTTTAGTAAAACATAAAGAGCAGATATCAAAAGATACTGCTGAGAATCTTTATGGCAGTGAGAATAAGTTTTCAGTTACACGACTTGAAAAATTTGCTTCATGTCCTTATGCACATTTTCTTGACTATGGACTTAGACTTTCTGACAGGGAAGAGTATGGATTTGAACCTATGGATCTTGGAAATATAGCACATAAAACTCTTGAACTGTTCTCAAGAAAAGCAGCTGAACTTGGAATTTCATGGGCAGAAATGGATGAAGAGACAAGAAATAAGCTTGTTGAGGAGTGTGTTGATGAAACAGTAGAAGAATTCGATATTTCTATATTAAGAAGTACATCAAGAAATCAATATATGGTAAGTCGTATTAAACGACTTATGAAAAGATCAGTATGGGCACTTACATGTCAGTTGTCACAGGGAGACTTTATGCCTGACGGATTTGAAATGTGTTTTGGAAGCGGCAAGATTGACAGAATAGATACATGTACAGATGAAAATAAAGTATTTGTAAAGGTAACTGATTATAAGACAGGAGAGAAGGTTTTTGATATAACAGCTTTTTATAATGGACTTTCATTACAGCTTCCAGTTTACCTTAATGCGGCATTAAATATACAGAAAAATAAACGACCTGGAATGGATATAATTCCAGCTGGAATCTTTTACTATAGAATAAAAGACCCATTAGTAGATAAGGTTGAAGAAGGGAAAATAGAAGAGAGTATTTTAAAGAAACTTAAACTTGATGGTATTGTAAATGGAGAAGAGGAAGTAATAGAACATCTTGAACATGAACTTTCGGGATCATCTATTTATATACCAGTTGGTAAAAATAAAGATGGAAGTTTTAAAAAGAATTCAAATGTTTTACCACAGGAAGATTTCAATACACTTCTTGAGTATACAAAAGTAAAAGAAAAAGAAATTAAAAAGGATATAAAAGATGGAGTGGTTGTAGCAAGTCCATATGCGCTTGGAGATTCTACAGGCTGTGATTATTGTGCATACAGAGATGTATGTGGATTTGATCCTGAAATTACAGGATGTGAATTTCGTATTTATGACAAGATGAGTATGGAAGAAGCTATTGAAAAAATGAAGAAAAAAACAGGAAGGGAGTCTTAAGATGGGAGTTAACTGGACAAAAGAACAACAAAAAGTTATAGATCTTAGAAATAGAAATATACTTGTATCTGCTGCGGCTGGTTCTGGTAAGACTGCTGTTCTTGTTGAGCGTATTATTAAAATGCTTACCGATGAGGATAATCCGGTAGATGTTGATCGTCTTTTAATAGTTACATTTACTGAAGCTGCAGCATCAGAAATGAAGGGACGTATTTTAAATGCAATTGAAAAGGCGTTAGAGGAAAACCCGGAAAATGTCCACCTTCAGAAACAGGCAACATTAATTCACAGTTCACTTATAACAACTATACACAGTTTTTGTTTATCGGTTATAAGAGAGCATTTCCATGTGCTTGATATAGACCCGGGATTTCGTATTGCAGAAGATGGAGAGCTTACACTTTTAAAACAGGATGTTTTAGAAAACATGCTGGAAGATTATTACGTGGAAGGGGATATTAAATTCCTTGAGTTTACAGAGAAATACAGTTCAGGGAAAAATGATAAGAAGATAGAAGAACTTATTTTAAAACTCTATGATTATTCAAGAAGTTATCCTCAGGCAGATAAGTGGCTTGATGAATGTCTTGATGCATACAAAGGCATTGATGAAGATAATAATATTATTGATATTTTAATTAAAAGTGCAAAAGAAAAATGCGAAGACATGATTCTTATGAATGATGAGTGCATGAAAATATGTGAACTTCCAGCTGGCCCATATATGTATGCAGAAGCAGTAGAAGATGACAGAAAAGTAATTGAAAAGATAGCAGCATGTAATAAATATGATGATTACTACGAAGCACTTAAGAATGTAAAATGGAAACGACTTTCAACTAAAAAAGATGATTCTGTCTACGTGGAATTAAAAGAAGAAGTTAAAAAGATTCGTGATAACATTAAAGGGATGATAAAAGACTTAAGTGGTAAGTATTTTTATTCTTCGTTTGAAGATGTGGAAGCTGAACTTATAAATACAGCAGATTCCGTGGATGTCCTTATAACACTTGTAAAAGAGTTTGGTGAGCGATTTGCAAAAGAGAAGCAGAAGAAAAATATGATAGATTTTGGCGATATGGAGCAGTTCGCTTTAAGAATTTTAAATGAAGAAAAAGACGGAAGTCTTGTTCCATCTGCAATTGCAAGAGAGTACCAGGAAAGATTTTATGAGGTAATGATAGATGAGTATCAGGACAGTAACTTTATACAGGAAACTATTCTTACAAGTGTATCAAAAGTAAGTCGTGGCATTAACAATATCTTTATGGTTGGTGATGTTAAGCAAAGTATTTACAGATTCAGACTTTCAAGACCAGAACTTTTTATGGAGAAATATGATACATATTCTCTTGATGACGGGGATAAGCAGAGGATTGACCTTGATAAAAACTTTAGAAGCCGAAAAGAAGTGCTTGAAAGTGTTAATTTTATTTTCCGTCAGATAATGAGAAAAGGACTTGGAAATGTAGAGTATGACAAGCCGGCATTTTTAAATCCAGGAGCATCTTTTGAGGACCAGTTTGACGAAAATGGTGTATCAATAAATAATGCAGAGCTTATTTTAATAAATAATGACCCGGAACTTGATCCTATAGAAGAGGAAGCATTTGTTATATCACAGAGAATTAAAAAGCTTATGCAGTCAGGGAAGGTTCTTGATAAGAAAACTGGCGAGTACAGAAAACCTATGTACAAAGATATAGTAATTCTTATAAGAAGCGCTAAAAAGGTAGCACCAGTATTTTCAAAAGTATTAGCAGATGAAGGAATCCCAATATACTTTGGAAGCAGTGAGGGATATTTTGAAGCGTATGAAGTTGGAATTCTTCTTGATTATCTTAAAGTACTTGATAATTACAGACAGGATATTCCTCTTACAGCAGTTCTTACTTCTGTATTTGGCGGAATTACAGCAGTTGAACTTGGAAAGATAAAAGAAGATTTCCCGGAAGTTTGTTATCATGATGCAATAAGAATGTATATTTCTAAATGTGAATCAGAAGATAATACAAATGACAGCTTATATATGAAGCTTGAAAGATTTATGAACAGATTTGATTATTTTAGAAGTATAGTTCCATTTACACCAATAGATAAACTTCTTACATATATAATAGAAGAAACAGGATATAAAGTTTATATGGCATCAATGCCAGGTGGACTTAAAAGAGCGGCGAATATAGATATGCTTGTAGAAAAAGCTTCTGCTTTCGAAAAGACAAGTTACAAGGGATTGTTTAATTTTGTAAGATATATTAACCAGATAAGGAAGTACGATGTTGATTACGGTGAAGCCGGAGTTGATGACGAAAATTCTGATACAGTACGACTTATGACAATACATAAAAGTAAAGGTCTGGAATTTCCGATTGTATTTGTATCTTCTATGGGGAGAAATTTTAATACAAGTGATCAAAAAAGCAGTATGGTAATACATCCAACACTTGGCGTTGGTCTTGACAGTATTGATCTTGAAAAAAGAACAAAGGCTCCGGTAATACTGAAAAAAATAATTCAGGACGAAACTTTAAAGGAAAATCTTGGAGAGGAACTTAGAGTTTTATATGTGGCGCTAACACGTGCAAAAGAAAAACTTATAATGACTGGTGTGTTAAAAGACGCGGCAGAAGTTGTTGAAGAGGAAGAAAACAGAAGTGATAATAAAGGGGTTGAACCACTTGGATATTATCAGTTATCTAAAGCAAAGTGTTATCTTGACTGGATTGTTCCACTTATAGGAAGAATTACAAAAGATATTCCAATGGGATCTGTGGTTGTAGGTGCAATTGGTTATGAGGATGAGGAAGAGTCCTTGGAATATGATATGTTTTCAAGAGATGATGTTGAAAATCTTAATACAAATACAGTGTACAATAAATGTCTGAAAGATAAGCTTGAAAATGAACTTGGATTTAATTATCCATATAATACTGACGGAAAATGTAAGATGAAGTTTACAGTTTCTGAACTTAAGAAAATGCAGTATGAAAAAGAAATATTTGATACTACAATTCCTGATTCAGAGGATAATATGTTTGCAAATGATGATATGGATCATATAATTCCAGAGTTTATGAAGGAAGATAAAACTCTAAAGGGGTCCGACCGTGGTACGGCATACCATAGATTTATGGAACTTCATGATTTTACAAAGAAGGCTGATTTTAGGTTTGTAAAGGAAGAACTTGAAAAATATGTAAAAGATGGTTTCATGACAGAAGATATGGCAAGATGCATATACATTAAAGATATTTTAAGTTTTCTTGATTCATCAAGTGGTAAGAGAATGCAAGATGCAGCACTGACAGGTAAACTTAAAAAGGAACAGCCATTTATAATGGGAATGGATGCTGGTGAAGTGTATGATGATATGAAGGGTCAAAATGAAAATATTTTAGTACAGGGTGTTATTGATGTATGTTTTGAAGAAGATGGAGAAATAGTGGTTCTTGATTACAAGACAGACAATGTAAATGATATATCTGAGCTAAAAACAAGATATCATGCACAGCTTGAACTTTATGGTAAAGCTATAGAAAAACTTACAGGTAAACATGTTAAAGAGAAGATAATTTACTCATTTAGGTTAGGTGAAACGATACAGATTCATTAAAATATGACTTTTCACTGTGATAAATCGATAAAAAACAACGAAAATGTTGAAAAAAATGTGAAGTTTTGTTAGAATAAGATTTCGACAAATAAGACAGGTGAATAAATATGAGTATATATTTTAATGTGTCAGATATGGAATTTAACGGCTACTACGCTAAGGATGCAATGAAAGAAGTTGTAGACGGATTAAACTGTGACACTCTTAAGACAATTGAGATAGTAGATTATAATATGGTAGATAATAATCATGATAATGTAGAATGGGTAAATACTATTAATGACATGGATGTTATTGTACCTGGAGATATTAAGCTTTTAAATATGGCTGGAGTTGAAGATAGGCTTATGATAAGGGAAGTTGAGAAATCATCCTTTATGAAGATGTTTCTTAGATACATGGACAAGTATGAAAAGGATATATTTATAATAGCTCTTAATCAGGATGAACTTGACTTGGCAAAAGCAAGAGTAGTGGAATATGTCGATGAAAATAAAGTAGAAGGAATGTCAGTTGATGAACTTACAGGAAGATCCGAAGATGAAATAATTAATGAAATTAATGCATTAGAGCCGGACTGTATATTATCAGTTTTACCTTCTGCTAAGCAGGAAGAATTTATACGAAGCAATAAAGCATATATAAATGCAGGCATATGGCTAGGCTGTGGATACGTATTTGGAAGCATTAATACAAGTTCAATTAAGCGCAATTTGTTAAGCTTTTTTAAAAAAGATAAAAATAATATGTAAACAAAACGTGTTTTAAAATCAAAATGGGCATTATAAATAAATAAAAAATAAATTTTTAGAGGAAATGCATAATAAAAATGGATTTCCTCTTTATTTTTTTGTATTTATGACTTAAAATAGAAAATAGCACAAGACTGGAGGAAAATATTATATGATTTCTAATCAAATACTTCAAAATACTATAGATGGACTCAAAGCCATTTCAAAAACAGATTTTGCAATTTTAGATACAAAAGGTAAAACTTTAGCAAGTACATTTGCAGATGCAAGAGAACATGAAGCTGCAGTTTCATTATTTGTTACTTCACCTGCTGACGAACAGGCTGTTCAGGGATGTCAGTTCTTTAAAATATCAGATGAGCAACATCTTGAATATGTGCTTATTTCAAGTGGAAACAGTGAAGAACTTTATATGATTGGAAAGATGGCGTCATTTCAGATTAAAGGCCTTTTAACAGCATATAAAGAAAGATTTGACAAAGATAACTTTGTGAAAAATCTTCTTCTCGACAACCTTCTTCTTGTTGATATTTATAACAGAGCACAAAAATTACGTATTGACACAAATGTAAAACGTGTTATCTTTATAGTTGAAACATCTAAAGACAAAGACAGCAATACTCTTGAGAGCGTTAAGAAGATTTTAGGAGATAAAACAAAAGATTTTATTACTGCTGTTGATGAGAAAAATATCATTATTGTTAAGCAGCTTACAGAAGATGAGAATAATAAAGCACTTGAGAAGAAAGCTGCTGATATTCTTGAAATATTAAGAGATGCAGGCATTGATGACGATATTCATATTGCATATGGTACAGTTGTTAATGATATTAAAGAAGTTTCTAAATCATACAAAGAAGCTAAACTCGCATTAGATGTTGGACGTATATTCTTTAAAGATAAAGATATCGTAGCTTACAGCACACTTGGAATCGGACGTCTTATTTATCAGCTTCCAATTCCACTTTGCAAAATGTTCATTAAGGAGATCTTTGAGGGAAAATCTCCAGATGACTTTGATGAAGAGATGTTAACTACTATTAACAAATTCTTTGAAAATAGTCTTAATGTTTCTGAAACATCAAGACAGCTGTATATTCACAGGAATACTCTTGTATACAGACTTGATAAACTCCAAAAAAGTACAGGCCTTGATATTCGTGTATTCGAGGATGCTATCACATTCAAGATAGCTCTTATGGTTGTTGAATATATGAAATATATGGAGAAGCTGGATTACTAGGGGAGAAGTCTGCTACTTCGATATAGGAGTATGAGTAATTAGGAGGAACATATGATTGAATTAAAACATGTAACGAAAGAGTATTCAAAGGGGAATCCTGCTTTGAATGACGTGTCTGTTAAGATAGAGCAGGGCGAGTTCGTTTTCATAGTTGGAGACAGTGGTTCAGGTAAATCTACACTTATCCGACTTATTATGAAAGAACTTACTCCTACAGAGGGAACTATCATTGTTAACGGACAGAACCTCAATCGCATGAGAAGGAAACACGTAGCTAAATATCGCCGTGGACTTGGAGTTGTATTCCAGGATTTCCGTCTCTTAAAGGACCGCAATATATATGAAAATATTGCCTTTGCACTTCGTGTGACAGAGACACCTAACAGGGTAATAAAGAAAAAAGTACCTGCAGCACTTTCACTTGTAGGACTTGCACAGAAATATAAATCTTATCCAAAAGAGTTATCAGGTGGTGAGCAGCAAAGAGTTGCCATTGCAAGAGCTATTGTTAATGAGCCGGCAATTCTTCTTGCCGATGAGCCTACAGGTAACCTCGACCCAACTAATTCATGGGAAATCATGAGTCTTCTTAAAGAGGCTAATGAGCGTGGAACAACAGTACTTGTTGTTACTCATAACCAGGAAATTGTTAATGAGATGAATGAACGTGTTATAACTATGAAACAGGGCGTTATCGTCAGTGATGAACGAAAAGGTGGGTATGTAGATGAGGATTAGTACTTTAGGATATGTAGGAAAACAGGGTGTTAAGAATATTAGTCGTAATAAGATGTTTTCTTTTGCATCTGTTGCAACTATGTCAGCATGTATTTTCCTGTTTGGATTATTTTTCTCTATTCTTCTTAACTTTCAGCATATTGTAAAGTCTGCAGAAGAAGGAGTTGCTATCACAGTATTCTTTGATGAAGGCATTGAACAGGATCAGATTGACGGAATCAGAGCTAAGCTTGAAGAACGTGATGGCGTAGGCGATATTAATTATGTTTCAGCTGATGAAGCATGGGAAGAGTATAAAGTTCAGTATTTTGGAGATAACATGGAACTTGCTGAAGGATTTAAAGAAGATAATCCACTTGCAGGATCAGACCATTTTGAAGTCTATATGAAGACAGAAGATTCACCAAAAGCTACACTTACACAGAGAAGTAAAACTCTTGCAACAACTCAGGCAGAACTTGTACAGTATGCCCGTGGTATTGACGGCGTAAGAAAAGTTAATAAGTCAGACGTTGTTGCCAACACACTTTCAAGTGTTAATGTACTTGTAGGATACGTTTCAGTAGCAATTATTCTTATTTTGTTTGGAGTTTCAATATTCCTTATAAGTAATACAGTTACAATGGGTATTACAGTACGTAAAGAAGAGATTGCAATTATGAAATATATTGGTGCTAAGGACTTTGTAGTAAGATCACCATTTATTATTGAAAGTCTTATAATGGGACTTGTGGGAGCTATTATTCCACTTGCACTTTTATATGCTCTTTATGGTAAAGCAGTTCACTATATTTTAGAGCACTTCTCAATTTTACAGAATATAATTGATTTCCTTCCAGTAACATCAGTTTACAAATATCTCCTTCCAATAGGACTTGTTCTTGGTGTTGGAATGGGATTTATCGGAAGTTTCTTCACAGTAAGAAAACATTTAAAAGTCTGATAATTAAATATGATGAATTTAATCCCGGGGAATACAAAAAGTCCCCGGGTTTTTGATTATACGGTAGTATGTCAAACATAGATGGAGGAAAAATATGGATACAGAAGAAAAGAACATTATAGAAAATGACGCTCCTAACAATACAGCAGACAAAAAGAAAAAGCATAAGAAAAATAGAAGTTTTGCAAAAGGAGTTATATGTGGAATACTTATATGTGTCGTAGTCGTAAGTTCAGTTAAAGGTATTTCATCAAGGGTTAAATCTATAATTTATGGAGACGCACATGTTGCAGAGGCTACTATGAATAAACTTTCAAGTCTCGAGGGTATTATAAATAACGCTTATCTTTATAATGATGATCTTGATATGAAAAAGCTTGAAGACGGAGTTTACAAAGGATTCGTGCAGGCAGTAGGAGATCCTTATACTGTATACTATACAGAAGAAGAGACAAAAGAACTTTTTCAGTCTATAGACGGAGAGTATTCGGGAATTGGAGCAGTGTTAAGCCAGAATATTAAAACAGGGCTTATAGTAATAAACAATGTTTACAGTGATTCACCGGCTGAAAAAGGTGGATTAAAAGATGGAGATACTATTATTCAAATCGGCGATCATGAACTTGCAGGTGAAGAAATTTCTGAAGTGGTAACATGGATTCGTGGCGAAAAGGGTACAGATGTAGATATTACTGTTTTACGTGATGGAAAAGAAGTTACATGTACAGTTACAAGAGATATAATCCAGGTTGAAACCGTAGAACATGAGATGATGGATGATTCTATAGGTTATCTTAGAATAACAGAATTTGATGATGTTACTCTTGACCAGTTTAAGAAACATATGGCTTCCTTAGAGGAAGAGGGAATGAAAGGGCTTGTAATAGATCTTCGTTCTAATCCAGGTGGAAATCTTGATGTTACAGTAGAAATGTTAAAAGAGATTCTTCCAAAAGGTGTTATTGTTTCAACAAAGAGCAGAGTAGGGGATGAAAAAGTTTATAGCAATGATGTAGATAATACTTTTGATAAGCCTTTAACGGTGCTTGTAGATGGATACACAGCAAGCGCTTCAGAGATTTTCTCAGGTGCTGTAAAAGATTATGGAATTGGAACAATAGTTGGAACACAGACATTTGGAAAAGGCATTGTTCAAAGTATTCTTGATCTTGGCGATGGAACAAGCCTTAAGGTTACTGTTGCAGAATACTTTACACCATCAGGTGAAAATATTCATGGCGTTGGTATTACTCCTGACGTTGTTGTGGAGTTTCCAGAAAATGTAGAAGAAATCAAGTCAGATGTTCAGCTTGACAAAGCAGTTGAAATTATAAAAGAACAGCTTAAATAGTGAAGTTTGTGAAATAACTTCGAATTATTAGCACTCTTATTAAAAGAGTGCTAATTTTGTATTGACTTTTATATATCAGGGTATTATTATATGCTTTAGACAGTAAAAACAAGCTGATTTTCAGCTATATTATAAAAAAGGAGTTGTTTTTTAATGGGAACAAAAAAAGGTACATTATCTATCGACAGCGAGAATATTTTTCCAATAATTAAGAAATGGGTATATTCAGATCATGACATATTTATGCGTGAGCTCGTATCAAACGGATGCGATGCTGTTACAAAGCTTAAGAAGCTTGATATGATGGGAGAGTACGAGCTTCCTGAAGATTATAAAGCAAAGATCCAGGTTCTTGTAAATCCTGAAGAAAAAACATTAACATTTATTGATAACGGTCTTGGTATGACTGCTGATGAAGTTGAAGAATATATTACTCAGATTGCGTTCTCAGGTGCAACACAGTTTCTTGAGAAGTACAAAGACAAAACTACAGATGATGAGATGATTGGTCACTTTGGACTTGGATTCTACTCAGCATTTATGGTAGCTGATGAAGTACATATTGATACTTTATCATATAAAGAAGGTTCAACACCTGTACACTGGGTAAGCGAAGGTGGTACTGAGTATGAGATGGTTGACGGTGACAAAGAAGAAGTTGGAACAAAAATCACTTTATTCTTAAATGAAGACAGCCTTGAATTTGCCAACGAATACAGAGCAAGAGAAGTGCTTGAAAAATACTGCTCATTTATGCCTGTAGAAATTTTCCTTGCAAAAGAAAATGCAGAACCAGAGTATGATGTTATTAACGAAGAAGATGTTCTTGATACAGATACAGTAGTTGAGCATATCGAAGAAGAAGGTAAAGAAGACGAAGACGGAAACAAAGGTGAGACAGTTAAGAAAGCGAAGATTGTAAGACGTCCAGTTTCTATAAGTGATATCCATCCACTTTGGGCTAAGAATCCAAGTGAATGTACTAAAGAAGAGTATCTCGCATTTTATAGAAAAGTATTTATGGATTATAAAGAGCCTTTATTCTGGATTCATTTAAATATGGATTATCCATTTAACTTAAAAGGAATTTTATACTTCCCTAAAATTAATACAGAGTATGATTCAATAGAGGGAACAATAAAACTTTACAACAACCAGGTATTTATTGCAGATAATATTAAAGAGGTTATTCCTGAGTTCCTTATGGTTCTTAAGGGTGTAATCGACTGCCCAGACCTTCCACTTAACGTTTCAAGAAGTGCCCTTCAGAATGACGGATTTGTAACAAAAGTTGCAGATTATATTTCTAAGAAAGTTGCTGATAAACTTAATGGAATGTTCAAAAATGACAGAGAAACATACGAGAAATACTGGGATGATATATCTCCATTTATTAAATTTGGATGCCTTAAAGACGAGAAGTTCGGCAAGAAGATGAGTGATTCAATTTTATTTAAAAACTTAGATCACAAATATCTTACACTTAATGACTGCATCGTGGCAAATGGTGGAGAAATTGAAGAAAATAAAGAAGCTGATACAGATAATAATGAGGAAACAGAAGTTAAGAAAACAGATATTTTCTACGTATCAGACGAAATGCAGCAGAGCCAGTACATTAATATGTTTAAAGCACATGGACAGGATGCTGTAATTCTTCAGCACAATATTGACAGTCCTTTTGTTTCTTACCTTGAAGGCAAACATGACAATGTAAGATTCCTTCGTATTGATGCAGACCTTAGTGAAGCATTTAAAGACGAAGTTAAGGAAGAGGATGCTGAAAGCTTCCACAAGATGGCAGAAGATATTATTGGAGTATTCAAAAAAGAACTTGGAAATGAACAGCTTGATGTAAGAGTTGAGAAATTAAAAGATGAAAAAGTTGCTTCAATGGCAGTTCTTTCAGAAGAAGCAAGACGTATGGGCGAGATGATGAAGATGTATGGAATGAGTGGAATGGACGCTTCTATGATGGGCGGACAGGCTTCAGTTATTTTAAATGCATCACATCCACTTGTTAAATATATTGCAGACAACAAAGAAAGTGAAAATGTTTCAATTATATGCAAACAGTTATATGATCTTGCAATGCTTGCACATAAACCATTAAATCCAGATGAGATGACAGCATTTGTAAACAGAAGTAATGAAATAATGATGTTACTTACAAAATAAATATATCAAAAAAGGAAATTCCAACTGAGGAATTTCCTTTTTTAGTCTAAGTAAATATAATATATTTACTGCTGTTCAAATTCGATTTCTTTCATACTGAAAAATTTAAGAACCATTTTATCGAAAACATTTTCAAGACTTTTATCCATTGTAAATGTTTTAAAAGAAGTTCCGGTTATGCAGTAAAGATCAGTTCCGTCATATTTTATATTCATATAAAGCCCCTGGACGGAATCAGGGTCAATATTAATGTCATTTTTAGTAATAAGATTTTCAATATTATGCTCTGACAGACCGAAAATAAATTTAAAGTCAAGAGGAGTTCTCTTTCCTTTTATAATTGAGTAGCAAAGTTCGCGAAGCTGGCTCCATTTTGAATATTCAGAAAGAACAGCATCTTTTTCATAGAAATTTTTGCGAATAAATCCGTCTATTTTAAATGTGTTGAAGGTTGTTATCTCACCTTCTATAACATAGAAATTATCAAACATATCTGACAAGAGAAGTTTTGACATGAAATCTTTTACTTTATTTATTTTAATGGCTATCAATGAAACAACCCTCCTAAAAATAGTTATAATAAGCCTGGTAATGATTGTATCACATATTGGGGTATAGTTGTGCGAAAGATTGACTTTTCATAGTAAAAAACGTATTATTATTAGTGCAGGATTAAGAAAAATTAGTCTTGAACGATGGGATTAAGGGAATATGAATAATAATAAAAAACATAAAAAAAATTTAAGATATATATTAATAGCAGTTGTAGCGCTAGTACTTATTCTCCTTGTAATGGAGGGAGTAAGTAATCTTAATAAAGATAAGGTTACAACAAAAGATGGAATTGAATATTTAAAAGAAGCTGAGAAAGGCGACGTGGCGGCAATTGAGCACAAGATTGATATGCTTGATGAGAAGGATGCAGCAACACAAGAAAGTGTAAGCTCAAATAATTACAAAGCGATATTTTCAAATAGTGTTATTATGGGTGACTCAATTTCACTTGGATTTTCCGTATATGATTATCTTTCAAATTCAAGTGTAATTGCAAAAACTGGACTTACAGTATCAAATGTTGATGAACAGATAGAGACAGTTAAGAAGCTAAAACCTCAAGTTATCTTTTTAAGTTATGGGTCTAATGATGTTGAGCTGTATGAAGAAAATGTGTCAACTTTTATTAAGGATTACAAAAAGGTTATAAAGACACTTTCAGAGGAATTACCAAATACAAAATTATTTGTGAATTCTATTTTCCCTGTAAGAAAAGATGCATTAGAAAAACAGCCTGCATATGCTTATATAGATGAGTATAACAAAAGATTGCAAAAGATGTGTGATGAAATTCAGGTTGCTTTCCTTGATAACACAGATATTGTTAAGCAACAGTATTATGAACCGGATGGCATTCATTTCTCACCGGAATTCTTCCCGGTTTGGCTTGAACGCATGGCAGAGGAGGCTTCTTTATAATGGAACAGAACAGAAAGAGTAGAAGGCAACAACATGATTTTGATTTTATTAGTGCAGGTAAATTTTTTATAGCTGCACTTATTGTGGTTTATGTAGTATGCCTTTTTATATTTGCAAGTGGAAGCTCTAAATCATTCGAGGAAGTTGCAGGACCGGTAGATGGTATGATTAATAAGAAAAGAATGGTTAAAGCTGGAGAACGTGATGTAAAGAAATTATATGGCCTTAATATAAAAGATTATGAGGGCGTTCTTTGTTATGTGGCAAAGAACAATCTTTCGGCAGAAGAGGTAATTGTTGTAAAAGTTAAAGAAGCAGATCAGGTGAAAGAAGTAAAGGATGCTATTTACAACAGATTAGATAATAGAAAAGAAGATTTTAAAGGATATGCTCCACAGGAAGAAAGATATATTGATGATGCGATAGTATCTGTTCGAGGAAACTTTATATTTATGGCTGCAGGCCCTGATAGTGAACAGCAAAAAGACATATTCTTTAGTGAATTGTAGATATATGAAAGGTTAATAAACAATGGTTTTTAGTAGTTTAACATTTTTGTTTTTCTTTCTTCCAATTACATTGATAGTTTATTATCTTGTACCGGGAAGATTTAAAAATATGATAGCGTTACTGGCAAGCATATTTTTCTATGCATGGGGTGAGCCTGTATATGTAATTCTTATGGTATTATCCATTTTATTTAACTATTTTAGTGGGCTTGATATTGAGAATAATATTGATGCGCCAGCACTTGCAAGAAGAAAACTGATTTTTGCAATTTCGGTTAACGTACTTATACTTACATTTTTTAAATACTATGGATTTCTTATTGAATCATTTAATGCAATAATGCCATTTGATATTAAGTACAGAGAACTTCCACTTCCAGTTGGAATTTCATTTTATACATTCCAGGCGATTTCTTATATCGTAGATGTATACAGAAGAAAAGTAGGTGCCCAGCATAAGATAGTAAACTTTGCTCTTTACATAAGTATGTTTCCACAGCTTATAGCAGGGCCGATTGTGCGTTATGAAGATATAGCGCGTCAGATAGATGCAAGAGAACACTCTGCTGATAAATTCGGTGAGGGAACTGTTTACTTTATAATTGGTCTTGCAAAGAAGGTTATACTTGCTAACAGTCTTGGAGCAGTATTTGAACAGGTAAAGGCAATGTCAGCAGGAAGCTTTTCGGTGCTTACTGCATGGGTAGGTGTTATATGCTTTACAATGCACATTTATTTTGACTTTAGCGGATATTCTGATATGGCTATAGGCCTTGGTAAAATGCTTGGATTTGATTTAAAGAGAAACTTTGATTATCCATATATATCAAAGAGTATAACTGAATTTTGGAGAAGATGGCATATTTCACTTGGAACATGGTTTAAAGAATATGTTTATATACCACTTGGAGGCAATAGAGGAGATTTAGGTATGCAGATAAGAAATCTTCTTATTGTCTGGATGCTTACAGGTATATGGCATGGCGGTGCATGGAATTTCGTTTTCTGGGGACTGTATTATGGCATAATTCTCTGTCTTGAGAAATATGTATGGGGTAAACGACTTCAGAGACACTCAAATGCATTCAGACATATATATTCAATTATTATTATTATGATTGGATGGGTATTTTTCTTTAGTGACAGTGTTGGAGATGGATTTAGCTATATTGGCGTAATGTTTGGAATAGGCGCCAGTGGATTTATTGACAAAATGGGATTATTTCTTATTGCAACAAACTGGCTTTTAATTATACTTGCTTTCTTAGGATGTTCGAAGCGTGGAATTCTTCTTATCAAGAATTTATACCTTGGATTTAGGACAGAAAGATCAATGACAATAGCTACTGTTGCGGTGTACGGAATAATGTTTTTAATAACAATAGCATTTCTTGTTACAGAATCATTTAATCCATTTATTTATTTTAGATTTTAGGTGAGAACATGGGAAAAAATAAAAATAAAATGATAAATCCTTCAAGACATATTGGGAGATTTTTTCTTATAATAGTTATTGCTATAGCTGTTATAAATATAATAGTTCCTTCGAAAGATATTTCGGAAGAGGAGAATAGAAAACTTGCTTCAAAACCTAAGCTTACTTTTAATGGTATTGTAACAGGAACATATATGGATAAATTTGAAGAATATTTATCTGATCAGTTTGTTGGAAGAAATGAACTTAGAACATTTAAAGTTGCAGCAGAGCGTTTAGGTGGAGAGAAAAAAATAAATGATGTGTTTATCGGGAAACATAAACAGCTTTTAGAAGACATTGTTGAGCCGGAAGAAAAAAATATATCAAATAATATTAAGGCTATAAATAAAGTTGCTGATAAGTATAAACATATAAATTTTAATATGATGCTTGTTCCAGATGCAGCTAATGTTTTGAAAGAAGATTTACCAGCACTTGCTGAAACAGTAGATCAGACAGCTTTAATGAACAGGGTAAAAAAGCAGCTTTCAGATTCAATTGAGTGGATTGATGCAACTAAGACTTTAAACGAACATAAAAAAGAAAAAATATACTACAAGACAGATCATCACTGGACAAGCCTTGGCGCATTTTATGTTTTTAGGGATGCAGCACCAAAGCTTGGAATTAAAGAGGATGTTTCAAGTATGTTTATTCCTTATACTGTTTCTTTAGATTTTAATGGGACTCTCGCATCTATGAGTGGATGTCGTCTTGATGAAAAAGAACAGATAGATATTTATGTGCCAAAAGATATGGAAAATGACGTTATAGTAACTTACGAGCAGGAGCAGAAGAAAACTACAACACTTTATGACAGAAGTAAACTTGATACAAGGGATAAATATGGTGTTTTTCTCGGTGGAAATTCACCTCTTATAGATATAAGAACACTGTCACCTAAATCAGATCGACTTCTTGTAGTTAAGGACTCGTTTGCAAATTGTTTTGTACCTTTCTTAACACCATTTTACAGAGAGATTGTAATGGTGGATCCAAGATATTATACGGGATCTTTTTCGGAACTTATTGATGTGTATAATATTACAGATGTTTTGTTTTTATATAGTGGCAATACATTTTTTAGTGATAATGATATAAGTGGAGTGCTTGAAATTGAGTAATCATATTAAAAAGGAATTTATGGAAAAAAATGAACCGGTCAGACTGAATAAGTTTTTAAGTGAGGCGGGTGCCTGCTCGAGAAGAGAGGCAGACCGCCTCATTGAGGATGGCAGGGTAAGTGTAGATGGAAAGACAGCCAGCATGGGTATGAAGGTAACTAGAAATCAGGTTGTTAAAGTAAATGGAAAGACTGTATCTAAGGTAGACGATATGGTTGTACTTGCAGTAAATAAGCCAAGAGGAATTGTCTGCACAGAAGAAAAAAGAGAAAAGAATAACATAATAAAGTTTTTAAATTATCCTACAAGAATAACTTATGCAGGAAGACTTGATAAGGATTCAAGGGGACTTCTTATAATGACAAATAATGGCGATATTATTAATAAAATGATGCGTGCCGGTAACTGTCATGAAAAGGAATATAAGGTAACTGTAGATAAAGAAATAACACCGAACTTTTTAAAGAAGATGTCAGAAGGTGTAGAAATACTTGATACAGTTACAAGACCATGTAAAGTAGAGAAAATTGGTAAATACACATTTAAGATAATTCTTACACAAGGGCTTAACAGACAGATAAGAAGAATGTGTGAGGCATTAGGATACAAGGTTAAAGACCTTTACAGAGTAAGAATAATGAATATTGAAATTGGAGATCTTAAAGAAGGAAAGACAAGAAGACTTACAGATAAAGAACTTGAAGGTCTTTATGAACTTATTAAGGACTCTTCAAATGAGACTGTCATTTATAAGAATAAATAAAAGTAGCGGAGGTTTAGCATGTCTTTAAAACGTGAAAGAATGTATGAGCTTGTAGAGCTCTTAAATAAAGCAAGAAAAGCATATGAGCAGGAAGATAAAGAAATCATGAGTAACTTTGAGTATGATAAGCTTTATGATGAACTTCTTGCATTAGAAGATGAACTTGGAACTAAACTTGCAATAAGTCCTACAGTAAATGTTGGATATGAAGTTTTAAGCGAGCTTCCAAAGGAACGTCACGAAAAACCAATGCTTTCGTTAGATAAGACAAAGGAAGTTTCACGTCTTAAACAGTTTATTGCTGATAAGAAGGCTCTTATTTCATGGAAACTTGACGGTCTTACTATTGTTCTTACATACAAGGATGGAGAACTTTTTAAAGCTGTTACACGTGGAAATGGAGAAATTGGTGAGGTTATAACAAATAACGCGAAAGTATTTAAAAATGTTCCACTTCATATTCCGTATAAAGGAGAACTCGTTCTTCGTGGAGAGGCGGTTATAGGATATAAAGATTTTGAGAAAATCAATGAGCTTATAGGTGATGCTGATGCTAAGTATAAGAATCCAAGAAACTTATGCAGCGGTTCTGTAAGACAGCTTAATAATGAGATTACTGCAAAAAGAAATGTTAAATTCTTTGCATTTACTCTTGTTAAAGCTGATGATGTTGATTTTAAAAATTCAAGAAATGAGCAGCTTTTATGGCTTTTAGAGCAGGGATTTGATGTTGTTGAACATCATTTTGTTACATCAGCAACTATTGAAGATGAAGTTAAATGGTTTGCAGATAAGATTGTAACTAATGATTTTCCATCAGATGGACTTGTTCTTACATATGATGATATAGCATATGGACAGTCACTTGGAATGACTGCAAAATTTCCAAGAGATTCATTTGCATTTAAATGGGCTGATGAAATACGTGAGACAACACTTACAGATATAGAGTGGAGCCCTTCAAGAACAGGACTTATTAATCCAGTTGCAATATTTGAACCAGTAGAACTTGAGGGAACTACTGTAAGTCGTGCAAGTGTACATAATATAAGCATTATGGAAGAACTTGAACTTGGTGTAGGTGACAAGATAAATGTTTACAAAGCAAATATGATTATTCCTCAGATTGCTGAAAACCTTACAAGAAGCGGAGTAAAGGATATTCCTTTGACCTGTCCTGTATGCGGCGGTGATACTGTTATTAAAAATGATAATGGTACAAAAACTCTCTACTGCACAAATCCAAAATGTCAGGCAAAACAGATTAAATCATTTGCGCTTTTTGTAAGCAGAGATGCCCTTAACATGGAAGGGTTATCAGAAGCAACACTTGAGAAGTTTATTTCAATGGGATTTATTAAAGATTTTGCTGATATATTCCATATTGATGAACATAAAGAAGTTATTGTAGAGATGGAAGGATTTGGAAAGAAATCCTACGATAACCTTATTGCAAGCATAGATAAATCAAGAAAGACAACACTTGCTAAACTTGTTTACGGACTTGGTATTGCAGGAATAGGTCTTTCTAATGCAAAAGTTATATGTAAATCCTTAGACGAAGATCCAGTAAAAGTTTCAGGTGCAACTTATGAGCAGTTAAATGCAATAGATGGAATTGGAGATGTACTTGCAGGGGCATTTGTAAAATACTTTGCGGATGCAGAAAATAAAGAACTTTTTGAAAAACTTTTAAACGAAGTTGAAATAGAAGTTGTAGAGAATAATAACCCTCAGATATTTGCTGGAGTTAACTTTGTTGTAACAGGAAGTGTTGAGCATTTCGCAAACAGAAATGAAGTAAAAGCTGTAATTGAAGCCCGTGGTGGAAAGGTTACAGGTTCAGTAACTTCAAAAACTTCATATCTTATTAACAATGACAAGATGAGTACATCTTCAAAAAATAAAAAGGCGATGGATCTTAATATTCCTATTATTTCTGAAGATGAATTTATTGAAATGCTTGGAAAAGAAATATAATTTCTAAAAGAAATCTTAAGAGTATCGGCTAAAGATTTCAGAGAAAGTTCATTTGTATATACTCTTATATTGGGTTATAATATACTACATATTTCAAAATGAAAGAAGGTAAACTTGTGTCTGATAAAGATTTTGTAATTATAGATGAAGACGAGAAAGAAGAAGTTAAACCTGAAGTAGAGGTTGTAGAAAAAGAAGAGACTTCACCAAAGGTTAACGATGAGAAAGATAACGATGATGAATATGAAAAATATTGTATGATTTGTCACCGTCCAGAAAGTATTACAGGAAAGATGATTGAACTTCCTGGTGGTATCTGTGTCTGCCCTGACTGTATGCAGAGAAGTTTTGATGCTATGACAAATGGCAGCATTGACTACAGCAAGATGATGGATAAGATGCCTGGAATCTCATTTATGGATATGTCTGACCTTCAGAACATGATTCCAAAGCAGCAGAAAGTTAAAAAGAAAAAAGAAAAAACAAAAGAATTCAAACAGCTTGATATTAAAGATATACCAGCACCACATAAAATAAAGGCTAAACTTGATGACTATGTAGTTGGACAGGATTTTGCTAAAAAAGCAATGTCTGTAGCAGTTTATAACCATTACAAACGTGTTGCTACAAATACTATGGATGATATCGAAATCGAAAAATCAAACATGCTTATGCTTGGGCCAACAGGTTGTGGTAAAACATACCTTGTTAAGACTCTTGCAAGACTTCTTGATGTGCCTCTTGCTATTACAGATGCAACATCTCTTACAGAAGCAGGATATATAGGAGATGATATTGAAAGTGTTGTTTCAAAACTTCTTGCAGCAGCTGATAACGATGTAGACCGTGCTGAGACAGGAATTATCTTTATTGATGAAATTGATAAGATTGCAAAGAAACAGACATCAAGTCAAAGAGATGTAAGTGGTGAGTCAGTTCAGCAGGGTATGCTTAAACTTCTTGAGGGAAGTGAAGTGGAAGTACCTGTTGGAGCAAATAGTAAAAATGCAATGGTACCTCTTACAACAGTAAATACTAAGAATATTTTATTTATTGTTGGTGGCGCTTTCCCAGGTCTTGAAGATATTATTAAAGAGAGACTTTCTAAGAAAACATCAATCGGATTTAATGCAGAACTTAAAGATGAGATTGAAAATGATAATGATATTCTTTCAAAAGTAACAGCAGAAGACTTAAGAGCATTCGGTATGATTCCTGAGTTTATAGGACGTCTTCCAATAACAATTACTCTTAAAGGCCTTGATAAAGATATGCTTGTCAAGATTTTAAGAGAGCCAAAGAATGCAATTCTTAAACAGTATAAGAAGCTTCTTGCATTAGATGAGGTTAATCTTATATTTGATGATGGGGCACTTGAGGCAATTGCAGAGAAGGCAGCGGCTAAAGATACAGGAGCAAGAGCGCTTCGTGCTATTATAGAAGAGTTTATGCTTGATATCATGTATGAGATACCAAAGGATGACAATATAGGTCAGGTAACTATTACAAGAGAATATATTGAAGGAACAGGCGGTCCTGTTATTTCACTTCGTGGTCAGTCATTTTAACGGAGGATATTATAATGGATTTTAACTTTGACGAATTTAGTAAGAAAATTTCACAGACAGCAGAGCTTGTAGGAAATAAAGCTGATGAGATGATTCAGACTACAAAAATAAAGAAAGATATACATGCTCTTAAACAGGGGAATAATCAAGATTTCAAAGAGATTGGAAAACTTATGTATAACATGTATTTAAAAGGAACTGTACACGATCCTGAGATAATGGATATATGTGATGCAATAAGTTTAAGAGAAGATAAGATTGCAGAGTTTAATAAAGATCTTTCAGATATTAAAGGAGAAAGATTATGTCCTAACTGTGGTAAATATTATTCTGATGATATGGTATTTTGCCCATACTGTGGGGAGAAAGTTAACGACTAATATATATAACTTATAAAAGCACCTCAGATGAGGTGCTTTTATAAGTTGTAGCAATTAAATATTAAAAAAATCTTTAACCTGATTTTCAATTATTTTCATAAGATTAGTTCTTGCTTCAATGCTTGCCCATGCAATATGAGGTGTTATAACAAAGTTGTCATGGTCTTTAAGCTGAATAAAAGGACTGTCTTTTTTCATAGGTTCAACTTCAAGAACATCAAGTCCTGCAGCTTTAATTTCCTTGTTTAAAATAGCTTCTGTAAGGTCTTTTTCTACTACAATAGGTCCGCGTCCAAGGTTTAGGAATATTGCATTTTCTTTCATTTTCTTAAATGCTGCTGCATCCATAAGACCTTTAGTATATTCATTAAGTGGTGCATGAACTGATACAACATCTGATGTGCTTAAAAGCGTATCAAAGTCTACCTGGTTATAACCTTCCTGAGGTGCAGCACCTGATGGTGAGTAGTAAATTACATTAGCACCAAAGCATGAAGCAATTTTTGCTACACGTCTTCCTATATTTCCAAGACCTATAATACCAAAAGTCATAGAGCTAAGTTCATGAAAATGTTTGTCAAAGTGAGTGAAAAGAGTATCATTTATATAATTTCCATCTTTAACATATCTTTCATAGTAGTTTAAGTTTTCAAGAAGATGGAATAAAAGAGCGAATGTGTGCTGTGCTACAGATTCTGTAGAATATCCGGCAACATTTCTCCAGGCAATACCTTTTTTATCAAGATAGTCTTTGTCAAGATTATCAGTTCCAGTAGCTGTAACACATACAAGTTTAAGGCAATCGGCACTTTTAATAGTCTCTTCATTTATGCGTATTTTGTTAACAATGAGAACATCGGCGTCTTTTGCCCTTTCGTTTATTTCATCGTATGCTGTAAATGGATATTTAACAACTTCCCCAAGTTTGTCAAACCCAGAAAGATCAATATCTTCCCCGACTGTTTTAACGTCTAAAAATACTATTTTCATATATGGATTCCTTTCGTAAAATCGTATATTAATTTTTTTATTTACTATGATTATAAGCTACCATTATGTTTGAAACAAGAAAAATATGTGGTATCATAATTGTATTAGAAAAAAGGCGGTAATTATTATGATACAGGATATACAACCACATGTTTACAACAATGAATACAAGATAAAAAGGCCAGATGAAAATTCCATAGTGTTATACTACAGAGAAAGAAAGTGTCTTGTAAAAAAGACTAATAACAATATTAGATTTCCATTATTTAAGGAATTAGAACATAGATGCGAAAGAATATATGACAATGCAACATATCTTTTTGCAATAGATGATAAAGAGTTTTTCCTTGTACAGGAAGCGGAAGTTGAACTTCAAAATGAATTTACAATGGAAGATGTGTTTGTATTTAGAACAGCAGAACCGCACTATTTAAGTTTTGCGGGTGTTACAGGATTCCAGCTCTTTAATTGGTATAAAGACCATGTATACTGCGGCAGATGCGGACATAAGCTTGTTAAAGATAAAAGCGAGAGAATGTTATTTTGTGAGAACTGCCACAATATGGTATTTCCAAAGCTCTGTCCGGCAGTAATTATTGCTGTTACAGATAAGGACAGATTAGTTTTATCTAAGTATGCAGGTGGTCCTTATAGAAAATATGCTCTTCTTGCAGGATACACTGAAATTGGTGAGACAATGGAAGAGACAGTTAAAAGGGAAGTATTTGAAGAGACAGGTCTTAAAGTTAAAAATATAAGATACTATAAGAGTCAGCCATGGTCATTTAGTGATTCAGTACTTATGGGATTTTTCTGTGACCTTGATGGCGATGACAAAATTACAATAGAGGAAAATGAACTTTCATTTGCAGGGTGGTTTAAAAGGGATGAGATTACTGTAGAACCTACTAATGACAGTCTTACAAATGAAATGATTATAGCATTTAAAAACGGAATGGAAGTATAAGCTTATGAATAAATTAGATGTTAAGAAAATTTTATACAGCATTGGTGTAGATTTTTTAGGTGGCCTTCTTATAGGTATAGGAATTTATAATTTTGCAGTCAATGCAGCATTTCCACTGGCTGGAATTTCAGGTATAGCGCTTATTTTTTATCACCTTTTTAAGTTACCGATAGGTTTTGTAACTATGCTTTTAAATATTCCTATTGCTCTTTTCTGTTTTAAAACGCTTGGTAGAAGATTTTTTGTACGTTCAGTGCAGTCAGTTATAATAACATCTCTTGTTATTGACTACGTTGTGCCGCTTCTTCCACTTTATTCGGGAGACAGACTTTTAGCAGCTGTATGTACAGGTGTATTTTCAGGTCTTGGATATGCACTTATATTTATGGATAATTCTTCAACAGGTGGTATGGATTTTATTACAATGGCAGTAAAATTCAAGAGACCCCATATAAGTCTTGGGAAGATTGTTTTCATTTCAGATACAATAGTTGTACTTATAGGTGGATTTATTTTTAAAGATGTAGATGGAACAATTTACGGAATGATAATTACATATCTTCTTACAATTGTTATTGATAAGATTTTATATGGTATTGATGCGGGTAAGGTTACTTTAATTGTAACAGAAAAGGGTAGAGATGTATCAAGACTTATAGATGAGTATTCAGGAAGAGGCTCAACCCTTATTAAGGCAAAGGGAAGCTATTCTGGAAATGAAAAAGATGTTGTTATGTGTGCATGTAACAATAAACAGATGTATACAATTAGAAAACTTGTTAAGGAGATTGATCCTGATGCATTTACAGTGATTATGGAGTCAAATGAAGTTGTAGGTGAAGGATTTAAGTCAGAGTAATAGACGGGTATCAGGGAGTTGATTTTATGGATAGTGAAATGGATTCTATATTATTTATCGTAATGTGTATAATTTTTATAGTGATTGTAGGTCATGTTCAGGCCTTTGTTCATGAAGCAGGTCACTACATATTTGGAAAGCTTACCGGATATAAGTTTGTATCATTTCGAGTAGGAACATACATGTGGTTTAAAAGAAATGGAGAAACAGTTGTTACAAGAGCATCTCTTGACGGTACTGGAGGTCAGTGTCTTATGTCACCACCAGATTTGAAAGATGGAACAATGCCATTTAAGCTTTATAACCTTGGAGGTGCTATTTTAAATTTAGTCTCAGCTCTTGCATATGTTCCGGTATGGATTGCAACAAAAGATGATATATATTTAAATATCTTTGGACTTTGTTTTATTTCATTAGGTGTTGTATATGCTGCTTCAAATGGATTTCCACTTAGAAACAGCGAGATAGATAATGATGGATCGAATACAAGAAATATGAGTAAAAATAAAAGAGCTGTTCAGTCTTTTTGGATGCAGCTTAAAGTAAGTGAATGTAACTTAAACGGCACAAGAATAAAAGATCTCCCAGAAGAATGGTTTTTTATTCCAGAAGACGAAGAACTTAAAAATGCACTTATATCATCAATGGCATTTTTCTATAAAGACAGACTTATGGATCAGAAGAAGTTTAATGAAGCAGGAAAATGGATAGATCATATTTTAAGCGTTGAAGATAATGGTATACTTCCAATTTATAAGAAGATGCTTGTAATGGACCGCGTATATATTGAACTTTTAGGGGAAAGAAACGAAGAAATAATAAATAAGTTCCATACTAAAGAAATGGTTGGATTTAGATATCAGATGAAGAAGTATCTTCCAATGATTCGTACAGAATATGCTTTAAATGCAATTGATAAAGGAAATAATAGTAAGGCAGATGAACTTCTAAAAGAGTTTAATGACTGGTTAAGTATTTATCCTTATGTAGGTGAAGGACTTAAGGAGAAGATGCTTGTAGAAGAAGTACAAAAGTATCTAAATAGTCAGATATAAGAGTTACAGGTGAAAAGCTGATGAACTTTACAAGAAATGTATTGCCTAAGGGGGTATTAATGGTATAATTTAAGGTGGACTAAAAATAATAAAGGGGAAAAACATGAAAAAATTAGTAATTATAGGGATATTTGCAGCAGCTATGTTGCTTACACTAGCAGGTTGTCAAAAAAAGAATAATAGTGCTTCAACAGAAGGAATTAAATCAGAAGCAGATATAAGTGGTAAATATAACGCAAGAATAACAATAGAAGGATATGGCGAAATCGAAGTTGAACTTGATGCAGATGCTGCACCTGTTACAGTTTCGAATTTCATTGACCTTGTAAATGACGGATTTTATAATGGACTTACATTTCACAGAATTATAAGTGGATTTATGATTCAAGGCGGAGATCCAAATGGTAATGGAACAGGAGGATCAGGTACAAATATTTTAGGTGAATTTAAGAATAATGGCATAGATAATCCAATTGCACATGAAAGAGGAACACTTTCAATGGCAAGATCAAGAGATAACAACAGTGCTAGTTCACAGTTCTTTATTATGCATGAAGATGCACCACATCTTGACGGAGATTATGCAGCATTTGGTCATGTAACAAAAGGAATGGAAGTAGTTGATAAAATATGTGAGACAATCGTTCCAGTTGACTCAAATGGTACGGTTGGAGAAGATGATCAGCCTGTTATTGAGAAAATCGAAATGATAGATTAATATACTTTGTTGAGGGGAAAAGATGAAGGTAGAAAATGATCTTGGGCGTGATGATATAAAAAAACTTGTATTTAGAATAGCAATTCCAAGTATGCTTGCCCAGTTTGTCAGTGTGTTCTACAGTATTGTAGACAGAATGTATATAGGAAATATTAAAGATGTAGGCTCTATTGCCCTGGCAGGAGTAGGTGTTTGTGGACCTGTTGTAACGATGATTGGTTCTATAGCTTTTCTTGTAGGTGTTGGTGGAGCTCCTCTTATGAGTATGAGACTTGGAGAGGGAAGAAAAAAAGATGCAGAAAATATACTTGCTAATGCATTTATGATGCTAATATTTTTCTCGCTTGCAACAGTTGCTATAGTATATCCATTAAGAGTGCCTATGCTTACAACATTTGGTGCAAGTAGTGTTACACTTCCTTATGCAGATGCATATTTTTCAACATATTTAACTGGTACAATATTTGCGCTTATGGCAACGGGAATGAATCAGTATATTATATGTCAGGGATTTTCCAAAGTTGGAATGCAGTCAGTAATATTAGGTGCAGTACTTAATATAGTTCTCGACCCTGTATTTATCTATATGTTTCATATGGGTGTGCGAGGAGCTGCTGTTGCAACAGTTTTATCTCAGCTTGCAAGCTGTATATTTGTGTTATCATTCCTGTTTAGCAATAAGGTTCCTGTAAAGATTACATTTAAGGGATATAATATAAGAATTGTAGGTCGAATTCTTACAATAGGAATAACACCATTTCTTATAATAGCAGCGGATAATATTATGATAATTGCAATGAATGCAATACTTCAAAAATATGGCGGTCCACTTGAAGGAGATATGCTTGTAACATGTGCTACAATAGCGCAGAGCTTTATGCTTGTGGTTACAATGCCACTTGGAGGTATATCTGGAGGAACACAGACAATTCTTGCATACAATTATGGCGCTAAGAGAATAGACAGGGTTAAAAAGGCGGAGAAATATATACTTCTTCTTGCTACAGCGTACAATGCAATACTATTTGTGTTATCATGGCTTGTGGGAGGATTATTTGTACGTCTGTTTACAAATGATCCAATACTCGCAGAAGAAGCGCTTAGAGCAATAAGAATATGTACTCTTGCAATTATTCCACTTGCAGCGCAGTATGTATTTATTGACGGACTTACAGGGCTTGGACAGGTTAAAGTATCACTTCCGCTTTCTATGTTTAGAAAAGGAGTATATTTTATAGCGTTATTTATACTTCCAGCAGTATTTGGTGCTAAGGCAACATTTTATGCAGAGCCGATATCTGATATAGTAAGTCCGATAGTAACAACTATTTGTTGTTATATACTTCTAAGGAAAAGTCCATTTTTCAAAGGATTTCTAAAGAGTACACAGGAAAACTAAAGTAAATACCAAAATAGGAGACAGGAGAAACATATGTCAAACGAGAGTAATAATATTGATGATATTTACAATGAAAGAGAATTAGCAAAAGATTTAGAACGTAAGAAAAGACAGAAACAAAGAAGAATCAAGGTGTATATTTACCGTATTCTTATTGTTGTTATTCTTCTAGCTGGTGGTCTTTTAGTAGGAAAGAAAGTTAATGATAATAAAAAAGCTGCTCAAATAAAAGCTGAACAGCAGGAAGAAAAGAAAGCAAAAGAAAAGGCTGAAAAAGAAGCAGCAAAAAAGGCAGCAGATGATGCGGCAGAAGAGGAAATAAAAAAAGAGGAAGATAAAATAGATCTTTCATCACTGCCTGAAGATTTGGCGGCAGCATTAGAATTTAATCCTGAATTGGAAGAGTTTGCACGAGGATATTCAGAAAAGAAAGATAAGGAATTCGAGATAGATCTTTCAAAGGAAGCAGAATCTGAAGAAATACCACTTCTTTTACAGTGGGATGAAAGATGGGGATATAAGCAGTATGCTGGAGAGATGTTTGGACTTAGTGGTTGCGGACCAACAACACTTTCTATGATATGTATTAATAAATTTCATGACCCAAAATATACACCAGAATATATTGGACAGTTTAGTGCAGAAAATGGATATGTTATGGATGGAAAAGGAAGTTTTTGGACGCTTATTGGAGAAGGTGGAGAGAAACTTGGACTTGATGTTATGGAATTAAATCCAGTTAAAGAGGATATCTTATGGTATCTTCAGGAAGGAAATCCAATTGTTTGTATAATGGGACCTGGAGAGTTTACAAGAACAGGACACTTTATAATTCTTACAAAATATGTAGATGGAAAGATTGAAATAAGAGATTCAGCAAGCGTTGAAAAGTCAAATAAGCTTTGGGAATATGAAGAATTAGGTTCTCAGATTCAAAATGCATGGGTTATTAAGTAAATATGATTATTATTGGACAGGTGCTATGTTAGTTACCTGTCCTTTTGATTCGTTTTGAATTCAAAAGGTCGTTAAAAATGTGTGAAGTAGATAGACAGTTAAAAATAGTATGTGATATAATCAGCCAAACTGTCAGAGAAGACAGTTGAAAAATATTTAATAAAAAAAGGAGTAAAACTTAAATTGGAAATTTTTCTAATGCTTATGTTACAGGTTGTTTTGATTGCACTTAATGCATTTTTTGCAGGTGCAGAGATTGCTCTTATTTCATTTAATGAAAATAAGATGGTTCGCTTAGCTGAGGAAGGCAATAAAAAGGCAGAACGTCTTATCAAGATGAATAAAGAGCCTTCAAGGTTTTTAGCAACAATTCAGGTTGCGATTACACTTTCAGGATTTTTGGCATCAGCTTTTGCAGCTGATAACTTTGCAGGTCCACTTGTAACATGGCTTGTAAGTCTTGGAGTTACTATTCCAACTCAGGTACTTCATTCAATAGTTGTTATTCTTATTACTTTGGTGTTATCATATTTTACGCTTGTATTTGGAGAACTTGTGCCAAAGCAGGTGGCAATGCACAAATCAGAGGAGATGTCACTTAAGATAGCTGGAACAATTAATGCCTTATCCAAAGTGTTTAAACCACTAGTGTCTGCACTTACATTTTCGACAAACCTTGTTTTAAAGATTATGGGAATTGACAGTGGCGCTGAAGAGGAAAAAGTAAGTGAAGAAGAGATTCTTATGATGGTTGACATTGGAAGTGAGAAAGGTACTATTGCAAAGGAAGAACATGAAGTAATCCAGAACATTTTCGACTTTGATGATATGACTGCAGAAGATCTTGCAACACACAGATCAGATGTAGTATGGCTAGACATTAATGATTCTATAGATAAATGGAATGAAACAATCTTCTCAACAAGGCATACATTATATCCTGTATGTGAAGGTTCAATAGATGAAGTTAAAGGAATTCTTAATATAAAAGATTACTATCCATTAAAGGAAAGAAATAAAGACATATGTGTGGAAGATATTATTGAGATATTGTATATACCATACTTTGTACCAGATAGTATTAAAGCTAATGATGTTTTTAAAGAAATGAAAAAGCTTCATCATGTAATGGCTGTAGTACTTGATGAGTACGGCGGAATGACAGGTATCCTTACAATGAATGACTTAGCAGAAGAGATTGTTGGTGAACTTGTAAATGATACAGTAGAAGATGAACTTCCACCGGTAGAAGAACTTGAAGAAAACAAGTGGAAGGTAAATGGAAATATTCACCTTGATGATCTTGAAAGAGTTATTGATAAAGATATGGAAACAGAAGAGTACTCAACACTTAATGGACTAATATACCACAAGCTTGGCAGAATTCCTAAAGATGGAGAGACATTTGAAGTGGAACATGAAAACCTAAAATTTGAAGTAACTGCAGTTAAAAACCATAAGGTGGAAACAGTAATAATTGTCAAAAAAATAGATACAAAAGAGGAACAAGAGCTTTAAAGCTCCTGTTCCTCTTTTGTATCTGTAAGTAATTACTGATGTGTTTTTCTAAGTTTTATAGCAAGGATAACTAAAACCATAAGAAGTATACTTACAGGCAGTGCAAATATTGGCGAAATATTAAAATAAAACAATATACCGGTAAATATATATCCTATAAAACTTACTGCTGCAGCGGTAATGGCATAAGGAAGCTGCGTTGTCACATGGTCAACATGATGGCATTCAGCACCGGCAGAAGCCATTATGGTTGTATCAGAAATAGGTGAACAGTGATCTCCGCATACTGCACCAGACATACAGGCAGCTATGCAAACAACAGCCATAGGATTGTCCATAGTAAATACACTTTGAACTATAGGAATGAGCATTCCAAATGTTCCCCATGAAGTTCCGGTTGCAAAAGCTAAAAGACAACCTATAAGGAATACAATAGCAGGCATTAACAGCTGCATTCCGGCGGCCTGAGATCTTACAAAATCTCTTACGAATATGGTTGCACCAAGAGAGTCAGTCATTGCTTTAAGTGTCCATGCAAAAGTAAGTATCATTATTGCTGGAACCATTGCTTTAAAACCTTCAGGGATACTTTCCATTATGTCATTAAAGTGTATAGTTTTTCTTAAATAGAAATAAATCATGGAGAAGATAAGGGCTATAAGTGATCCTGCAGATAATCCAACTGAAGCATCAGAAGCAGCAAATGCTTTTGTGAAACTTAAGTAGTTGGCACTTGAAGAATCAAAGAAATTTCCAGTAAATATCATGCCTGTTACACAACAAACAATAAGTACTGCAATAGGTATTATAAGATCTTTAACTTTTCCTTTATCATATACTTCATCTTTATCCATTGATGCATATGGATTGTGACCAGAAAATATATCTCCATCCATAGCATGTTTTTCAAATGAAGCCATTTTTCCGTATTCGGTTTTTGTTGTAATAAGTAATACAAGCATAACGATTGTTGTAAGAGCATAGAAGTTAAATGGAATAGCTTTTATAAAAAGATTAAGACCTTCTCCATCTTCGGCAAATGCAGCAACTGCCGCTGCCCATGAAGATATAGGCGCGATTATACATATAGGAGCTGCAGTGGAGTCTATAAGATATGAAAGCTTTGCTCTTGATATTTTATGTTTATCTGTCACTGGACGCATAACACTTCCTACAGTTAGACAGTTAAAATAATCATCGATAAAAATAAGGCAGCCTAAAAGGGCAGTGGCAAGTTGTGCACCAACTCTTGACTTTATATGTGTTTCTGCCCATCGACCAAATGCAGCTGAACCTCCCGATTTATTCATAAGGCATACAAGGGCACCTAATATTACAAGGAATATAAGTATACCTACATTGTAACTATCGGACAAAACAGATAACATACCATCATCTAATATATGTTGAACTGTATTTACAGGATTAAAGTTAGAATAAAGAAGCCCTCCGGCAAGTATTCCTATAAACAGAGAAGAGTATACTTCTTTTGTTATAAGTGCAAGTATTATAGCAAGTACTGGAGGAAAAAGAGACCAGATACTGTTATAGAAGTGGCTTGGTGAATTAACGTATCCAGTGCCATTGCAAGATGAACATATATTTGAACCGTTACATTTGCTACAGGTATTTGATGAGCCAAGGCAATCTGAACATATGCCAAGTCCGTCGCAATCCGTACATAAGGTCATAGTTGAACCAACAGTTTCGGTTGGATCATCTTTTTCTGATGCATATGCTGTAAATGGCATCATAAGTGTTATCATAATTACAGCTATAAGTGAAATTTTTTTAAACAGGTGACTTTTCATTAAATTTTATCTCCTATATATTTTAGATTTGTGCAGTTTATATGCACGTGGGTTTATTATAGGAGTCTTTGAGAATGAGTCAACAGATTTATTAGTATCTTACGGTTAG
>SAMEA104404100__coassemble_759_pt1 | contig 33321 bp, 28 predicted proteins | sample SAMEA104404100__metabat2_high_PE_088 | metagenome-assembled genome bin SAMEA104404100 (sample SAMEA104404100) | Balaenoptera acutorostrata
CAATTTCGATAACAGATACGTCGAATGTACCACCACCTAAGTCATATACCATGATTTTCTGCTCTTTTTCATTGTCAAGACCATAAGCAAGTGCAGCTGCTGTTGGCTCGTTGATAATACGTTTTACATCAAGACCAGCGATTTTACCTGCATCTTTTGTTGCCTGACGCTGAGCATCGTTAAAGTAAGCTGGAACTGTAATAACAGCTTCTGTTACTTTTTCTCCAAGGTATCCTTCTGCATCAGCTTTAAGTTTCTGAAGAACCATAGCTGAAATTTCCTGTGGAGAGTATTTTTTATCATCAATTGCTACTTTAAAATCTGAACCCATCTCTCTTTTAATTGAAGAGATTGTTTTGTCTGCGTTTGTTACAGCCTGACGTTTTGCAGGTTCTCCTACTAAACGCTCACCTGTTTTTGAAAATGCAACTACTGATGGAGTAGTTCTTGCTCCTTCTGTGTTAGCGATTACTGTAGGCTGTCCACCTTCCATAACGGCTACACAACTGTTTGTTGTACCTAAGTCAATACCTATAATTTTTCCCATTATCTTTTCCTCCTAAAATAATTGAAATTAGTTTGCTACTTTTACCATACTGTGTCTTACTACGCTGTCGCGGTAAGTGTAACCTTTTTGAAATTCTTCAGTTACTATATTCTCACCGTATTCTTCATTTTCCTCATGCATTACTGCATTATGGAAATCAGGATTAAATTCTTTACCTACAGCTTCTATAGGTTTCACATCTAATCCTTCGAGTACAGTCATAAGCTGTTTGTAAATCTTCTCCATACCCTGGGCAATTGGATCTTCTTTATCTTCCTCTGGGACTGCATTTAAGCCACGCTCAAAATTGTCCACTACTGGAAGAATCTTATCTATAACATCTTTGGCACCGATTTCATACATAGAAGATTTCTCTTTCTCTGTACGTTTACGGAAGTTATCAAACTCTGCCATCTGACGAGTTACTTTATCTTGAAGTTCCTCGATCATTTCATCTTTTTTATCTTTTTTGTTTTTTCTTCCAAATTTCTTTTTTTCTTTTGTATCAGCTTCTTTAATTTCTTCAGCTGATTCTTCTTTTGTTTCTTCTGATTCAGCTTTTGCTTCCTCAGTATCAGCTTCGGTCTCGCTGGCTTCAGACTCCATGGCAGCTTTTGCTTTAGCTTCTTCTACAGCTTCTTTTACCATATCTTCCTTGCTCATCTTTTCCTCCACGTGTTTTTCACCTTCCTTATTCTTCAGGTTTGTTGTTAACTGCATCTAATTCTGTCTGAAGAGTTTTTAATGTCCTCATAACATGCTCATAATCCATTCGCTTAGGTCCGATAATACCAATGGTACCTTTCATTCCATCGCCAAGTTCATATGTAGCTGTAACAACACTGCAGTCTTTCATAGTCTTAACAGGTGTCTCATCACCTATGTAAACCTGTATACCATGATTATCTTCACTGGCAAGTGTCTCTGTAACAAGATCAGCCAGTTGCTGCTTCTCCTCAAATGCACTTATAATTTCCTGTGCACTTTGCTTATCGCTTAACTCAGGATACTTAAATATATTTGTTGCACCGCTTGTATAGATTTCCATATCTTCATCAACATGTATAATCTCTGCAACTGCATCAAGTACATGGCCAACTACCTGGCTGTGTATTCCTGCCTGTTCTTTAAGTCTTGCTATAAGACCTAAGTTAATCTCTTCTATTGATACACCATTTAATGTTGTATTAAGAAGCATGTTAAGCTTTAATAAGTTTTCATTACTGATCATCTCTCCGACTTCAATAATCTTATTCTTTATAACATTACCGTTCATTACTATAACTGCCACAAGGTGAATGTCATCTACTTGTGAAAGCTGTATAAACTTAAGTGTGTTACGATTATTAACTGGAGCAGATATCATAGTGGCATAGTTTGTATTAGTTGCAAGCATCTTAGCTGCTTTCTTTAATACCTTGTCCACCTTATCAGTCTTCTCAATCATTATACTCTTAAGTTCTGCAATCTCCTGCTCCTTCTCTTCCATAAGCATATCTACATATAAGCGATATCCTTTATCTGAAGGAATACGTCCTGCTGATGTATGTGGCTGGAAAATATATCCAAGATCTTCAAGATCAGCCATCTCATTACGTATTGTTGCTGAACTAAGCTTAAGGTCTGTATACTTAGAAAGTGTTCTTGATCCTACGGGCTCACCAGTTTCAAGGTAATTCTGTATGATGGCTTTTAAAATCTTTAATTTTCTTTCTCCAAGTACATCATATGTTCCCATGATCAACTTCCTTTCCATTGCTTTTTTCTTATTAGCACTCGAATGTTTTGAGTGCTAACACCTTACGTATATTAAGATAGCACCCTCATATATATTTGTCAACACCATTTACACATTTTTCACATGTTTTAATGTATCACCAAATACGGGTGCCATAAATTGCATTCTATTTAATTACTGGTTCCATAAATTCAACAAAGACCTGATTGCTTATATCTGTTCCCCTGTCTGTAAGATAAAGCATATCTTTCTCCTCATTTATTAATCCTTCTTCTATAAGATTTCTAAGTTCTTCTTTATATACTTCTTCTATATTAATATTAAACCTTTTCTTAAAATCACTTTTTGAAATTCCTTTAGTCATTCTAAGACCTAAGAACATAAACTCTTCTATTTTCTCTTCTATTGTAAGATAAGTTTCATCTTCCCTTATTTTTTCAGGATTCTTGCTATTTTGTAAATATGTATCCATATCACATGTATTATGAAATCTTCTACCTTTAATTAAAGATGATGATCCAAGTCCAAGCCCTAAATAATCTTCACACTTCCAATATCCTTTATTGTGCTCACATTCAAATCCTTTCTTAGCATAATTTGATATTTCATATCTGTGATATCCGTATTCCAAAAGGATTTTCTTTGTATCCTCATACATAAGCCTTTCGCTTTTTTCATCTGGAAGTTCTAATATATTATTGCCACAACCATTGCATCCATCTTCACCATATTTATCATAAAAAGGTGTCCCTTCTTCTATAATAAGACTGTATGCTGAAATATGCTGTGGATGAAGAGAAGCAACCTTTCTAAGTGTATAAGCCCAGCTGTCCACGCTTTGTCCTGGCACCGCTGATATTAAGTCAACATTTATATTTTCAAATCCCGCTTCTTTTGCCATCTTATAGGCCTCTTCAAAATCTTTATATGTATGAATTCGTCCAAGTATTTTAAGCTCACTATCATTTGCAGACTGAAGCCCTATGCTAAGTCTGTTAACTCCTGCCTCTTTTAATGCCTTAAATTTATCTTCTGTAACTGTTCCCGGATTCATCTCTACAGTTATTTCTGCATTTTCATCTATTATAAACGAATTGTATAAAGCTGTAAAAATCCTTGTAAGCTGCTCACTTTCTAATATAGAAGGTGTACCGCCACCTATAAATATAGAAGTTACTTTATCTTCTTTAGAAGAATATTCTTTTGACGCTTTAATTTCTTTAATAAGTGCCTCTACATATTTTTCTTTTATATCATTATTAGCAGGGCCTGATAAAAAATCGCAGTAATCACATTTTTTCACACAAAAAGGTATGTGTATATATAATTCCATTCTATTACCTTCTTTTCAAAAAAGCTCCGGCACAACTTTTGTTATACACCGGAGCTTATATTTTACATATTATTCATCGTCAAGTTTAAGAACACTCATAAATGCTTTCTGTGGTATCTCTACGCTACCAACCTGACGCATTCTCTTCTTTCCTTCTTTCTGTTTCTCAAGAAGTTTTCTCTTACGTGAAATATCACCACCGTAACATTTAGCAAGAACGTCTTTACGCATAGCTCTTACTGTTTCACGGGCAATAATCTTGCCACCAACAGCCGCCTGAATAGGAATCTCAAAGAGCTGACGAGGTATTTCACCTTTAAGTTTCTCACACATCTTTCTTCCACGCTCATATGCTGAATCTGAATGGATAATAAATGAAAGGGCATCAACTTCTTCTTTATTAATAAGAATATCAAGTTTAACAAGTGATGATCTTTCATATCCTTTCATCTCATAGTCAAATGAAGCATATCCTCTTGAGCGAGATTTAAGTGCATCAAAGAAGTCATAAATAATCTCATTAAGTGGAAGGTTATAACGAAGTACCGCTCTGTTTTCTTCTATATAATCCATTCCAAGATATTCTCCACGTCTTTCCTGACAAAGTCCCATAATTGCGCCAACGAAATCTTTAGTTACCATAATCTCTGCGCTAACTACTGGTTCTTCCATGTAATCAATCTCTGATGGGTCTGGAAGATTTGTTGGGTTTGTAAGATCTATTACATCTCCATTTGTCTTATGTACTTTGTAAATAACAGATGGTGCTGTTGTTACAAGGTCAAGGTTATATTCTCTTTCAAGTCTCTCCTGAATAATTTCAAGATGAAGAAGTCCTAAGAATCCACATCTAAAACCAAATCCAAGAGCAATTGATGTTTCCGGCTCAAACTGAAGTGAAGCATCGTTAAGCTGTAATTTTTCAAGCGCATCTCTAAGATCTGGATACTTAGCTCCATCTGCAGGATAAAGTCCGCAGTATACCATTGGATTTACTTTCTTATATCCTGGAAGTGGATCCTTGCATGGTCTGTCTGAATCTGTAATTGTATCACCAACTCGTGTATCTTTAACATTCTTAAGGCTGGCTGTAATATATCCAACCATACCAGCTGAAAGTTCATCACATGGGATAAACTGTCCTGCTCCAAAGTATCCAACTTCAACAACATCAGCCTCTGCTCCTGTTGCCATCATCTTAATAGTTGTACCTTTTTTAACTGAACCTTCCTTAATTCTGCAAAATACAATTACTCCTTTGTATGAATCATATAATGAATCAAATATAAGAGCTTTAAGTGGCGCATCAGCATCCCCTGTTGGCGCTGGAATCTTATTTACTATCTGCTCAAGAACATCTTCTATATTAAGACCTGTCTTAGCTGAAATACGTGGTGCATCTTCAGCTTCAATTCCAATAACGTCTTCTATTTCTTCAATAACTCGTTCCGGATCAGCACTTGGAAGGTCTATCTTATTAATTACAGGCACAACATCAAGGTCATGATCAAGTGCAAGATATACATTTGCAAGAGTCTGTGCCTCTACTCCCTGGGCTGCATCTACAACAAGTATTGCTCCATCACATGCTGCAAGACTTCGTGAAACCTCATAGTTAAAGTCAACATGTCCTGGTGTATCAATAAGGTTGAAGATATACTCTTCACCATTTTTTGCTTTATATACAGTACGAACTGTCTGTGCTTTTATTGTAATACCACGTTCTCTTTCAAGTTCCATGTTATCAAGAACCTGAGACTGCATCTCCCTGCTTGTTAAAAGACCTGTTTTTTCAATAATACGGTCTGCAAGGGTAGATTTACCGTGATCTATATGTGCAATTATACAAAAATTTCTGATTTTACTCTGATCTATTCCCGCCAAAATTTTTCCTCCTATAATAGAACTTTCCTTAGAAACTTCCAATTTACGAATATTGATATACTATCATGGGTAATATATACATGGCAACTACTTTTAGTACCTACCTGAATATTTAATCAAAAAAAGCTCAACTGCAAGCCTGTCAGTAAGTTTACCACTCTTTACTCTGTATTCAAGGTCTGCGCTTTCTTCTATAATATTTCTTAATTCTGATGACTTAAACTTCTTTGCTTTATCTGATATTTTGCCAACTATAAATGGATGAAGCCCCATCTTCTTTGCTATATCTGCCCTGCTCTTACCATTTTTAACATAATCCTTAATCTCAAAGAACTGTCTGTACTGTCTTGTCATCAAGAATAAGATGGTCATAGGTGATTCTTTTGCTGCAAGAAGTCCATAGTAAATATTAAGAGCTTTACTTTGATTACCATCAGTCATTGCATCTATCATATCAAATATAGTATTAGTAAGCTGCTCAATACACACTTCATTTATATCATCTTTTGTAATTTCACTTTTATCTAAAGTATAGCAAAACAGCTTATCTAACTCCTTACTTAAAATATTAAGGTCGTTACCAACTTTTGTAAGAAGAAGTGTCTCTGCATCTTGTGAGATAGTCTTTTTCTCTGCGCGAACCTGCTGTCTTATCCACGCTCTTAATGTTGCCTCTGACTGTCTGTTAAATTCTACAATTCTTCCTTTGTCTCTTACTGCCTTATATAACTTACTTCGTTTATCAGCTACTGTTTCAACAAAAATCATATAAGTAGTTTCCGGAAGATTCTTTATATAATCTCCAAGATCTGAACCACCTGTTTTAAAAAGACCTGTTTCCTCTAGAACAAGTAATCTTCGCTCAGCAAAAAAAGGCATGGTTTCGGCCTGATCTATAACTGCATTAACATCAAAATTCTTCCCTTCATAATAAGAAAAGTTCATAGTATCATCAGGTGATATCATACTTTTAATAAAGCGCTGTTTATATTGAGTTTTAAGATAATCTTCTTCACCTAGAAAAAGATATATCTGCTTAAATTGTCCTTTTTTTAAATCTTCATTCAAACTTTTCATAACTATTCTATTATAGATTATATTATTTATCTTTGCAAAGCATTTACTTCAAAAAAGTTGTAACTTTAAAGGTTTTTCCGTTAGTCACTATATTTATGGCACCTTTTTCATTTGTACAATAAACATCTGCGCCGCACTTTTTAAGTCTGTCTAAAGTATTTTCCCCAGGATGACCATATCTGTTATTTATTCCACAGGATATAAGCGCAGCTTCTGGATTAGTTTTTTCTAAAAACTTTATAGACGTTGAACCATCTGATCCATGATGAGCTGTTTTTAAGACAGATACTTTGTGAAGACAAGGATCATTTTCCACCATTTTTTCTCCAGCCCCTTCTAAATCTCCTGTAAATAACATATTAAAATTTTTATACTTCATTTCAAAAACCATTGATGCCTCATTTCCACATGGTCCAACATATTCATTTGAAGGGAATATGAATTTTAAAGCAAATTCCCCATTTTTAATTTCACTTTCCTTTTTAAATGAATAAACTTTAACACCAGCCTTTCTTGCTTCTTTATACACTTCACCAAGTCCTTTATCCCAGAACTTTTTATCCGGAAGTACAATTGCTTTTATTTTCACGGTTTTATCCTGATCTTTTAAAATCTCCTCAATACCATTTTTATGATCATTATCTCCATGACTTATAAAACAGTAATCTATTTTACTTACCCCTTTAGATAATAAAAACGGTATAATCCTGTTTTCTCCAACATTTTTAATATCAGTGCTTCCTCCATCTACAAAATAGTTATGATTAAATTGATCTTGTATAAGAATCCCATCTCCCTGCCCTACATCAACCATAGTTATGTCAGCTTTTCCTTTATAAAACTTATAACCAGGTGTTGTTACATATATACATATAAGAAGCACTGCTGCCGCTTTAAATGCCGTCTTTCCATTTATTATCACCTTTTTATTTCTAACAGAAATATAATATAAAAAACTAATAAGAAATGCATAATATATGATAACTCCTAATAGGCTTATTTTTCCTGTAACTATTCTCCAAAACGGAAGCTTAGAAAAAAGAAAACATATTTTTTCAAAAACAAAAAACATAACTTCGCATCCTTTTAAAAGAATATTTATTTTTCCTGGAATTATTAAAGATGCAATACTTCCTGTAACTCCAAATATCATTATTAAAGACATAAGTGGGATTATAATAAGATTTAAAAAGACCGAATATAGTGGATATTCATAAAAGAAATATAATGTAACCGGAAGACATACAAGTGTTATACATATTCCTGGCATAAGCATATCCACAAGCTTTCTATGTTTCTTTGCAGGTATATGCTTTTTTAAACATGGATACACAATTCCAAGGCCTGCAAGTGCTCCAAAGGATAATAAAAACCCGGGATCATGAAGATACCTTACATTTAACATAACAATTATCATTGCGCCAATACTTATTGATATAGGCATGTCATAAGTTCTTCCCGTTACTTCTGCTCCCATTCTTATTATATACATAATAAATGCACGTTTTGCTGATACGCTGTTCCCTGTAATGACACAGTAAAACAAAAGAATCAGAACTCCTCCAGATGCTGATGTTAAATATGACATTTTAAAACGTCTTAAAATATCATAAACAGCCATTCCAATAAATGACATATGAAGTCCTGATATGGCAAGTATATGACCTATTCCATTTTTCACAAATAAAGACTTTATATCTTTATCTATTGTACTTTTGTCCCCTGTAAGTATGGCAAGAAGTATTCCACTGTATTTATCTTTGATTGCTCCCTGTATATTTTCCTTCCACATAGATCGAATAGTATACATGGATTCCTCGATAAAATTAATATGGTCATCAATAACTTCTATTGTATTTCCATATCCTCTTATTCCTATCTTTTTCAGGCGATAGTATTCCTTTTCATTAAAATTCCCAGGATTTCTTGGACCTTCTATACATTCAAGATCCATTACAGATTTAATTTTATTTCCAATTTTGACTTGTTGATTTTTGCCTGTATAGGCTAGAATTTTAGATTCGTTATAGATTTGATCTTTGAATATGATCTTAACATTTTTTAAATATAAACATCGGCTTTTTTCTTTATCTTCTTTTTTAATAACTGTACCGATAACTACAGCCTTTTGTTTATTTTGCTGTAATAAAATCTCAGAAGGACTACTTCTGTCATACAGATTAAGTCCTTCCGATAATATAATTTCGATAATAATAAAGAGTACAGCCGTAATTACAAGTGGCCTTTTTCTCATACTATCTTCCTTCTATATATTTACTTTCCGCATAAAACGGCTGTGAAAGGTCTACCTTTTCTTTATAAGTATAGTTCTTATCACCATTTACCGTAAACTGCACCTGGTCTGCTCCTGTTCCTTCAACTATTGAATTTACTATAGAATAAACAACAACCTCTGGTTTAATATCAACAGGATTATTTAAAAACTCATCATCAAAGTTTACATAACATATATTATCTTTAATAGTAACACTTAAAAGATTAACTCTTGAATCTAATGTGGATTTAAGATCACCTTTCTTTGTTCCTTTAATAAGCTTTTCAACAATAAGCTTTTCTTTAGGCATGTTACTACTATATTTCACTTCCTGGGTTACTGGCACAAGCCCATCCCCCTTAGCATTTGAAAAATATAATGTTATATTTTCCTTTTGATATGAACTTACAGATGACCCAACATTTTTAACAAAATCATCTTCTGTCATTATTCCTACTGGTATACCTTTAGAATCAGTTAGTTCATTACTTCCAACTTTAAATTTAACAGCACTTATACCATTAATCTTAACAAGTGACTGAACTACCGCTGCTCTTGTAAGCTTCTCATTTATATTAGGTATTCCATTATATTCGCTTCCAAAATAAACAGTTATAATCTGACCATTTAACTCTAACTTATCAACTTTAACATCCTTTGGTATTGCTGGAATATATTTAATATCCTCTGTTGGTGTTGATAATTCATTTAGCATTCTCCTTGCTGTATCCGTTGCACTTTCATCTTCGTAAAGTTTGAATTTAGCTTTATAAAGACCTGTTGAATCAGCATCTATATAGTAAATATCGATTTTACCAGATACTTTTCTACCATCTTTAGAGCATGCTGATAAAGAAAGAATAAGGATAAATGAAATCATACATATTATAACTGTTATAATTTTACTTTTCTTCAAATCGATGCCCCCTTCTTAGACAACATATATAAGAGGAATACGTACTGTAAATGTTGTACCTTCACCCTCTGTACTATGTACTTTTATAGCACCTCTATGTAATATAACAGCATTTCGGGTAATGGCAAGACCAAGTCCTGTTCCCCCAATTTCTCTTGAATGTGATTTATCTACTCTGTAGAAACGTTCAAATATATTTGCCTGGTCCTCTTCCGGTATTCCTATACCTGAATCAGTTACTTTTACAAAGAAGTATTTATGATCGGCATTTAATGATACATGAACGTATCCATCATCTTTATTGTATTTAATAGCATTCTCTACAAGGTTTGAAATTGCAAGTGTAAGTTTAACCTCATCAACATCTGCATTAACAGGTCTGAAACTTTCAAGAACAAGTTCAATATTTTTCTTTTCGGCTATAGGTTTTAATCTCTTTAATATAAGTTCAAGAAGACTATTAATATTTACATTCTTAACATTAAGATCATTAGCTGATTTATCCATCTTAACAAGAGATAAAAGATCTGTTATTATATCATTTTCCCTGTCGATTTCCTTTGCAATATCCTGCATAAATTCCTGATAGAACTCAATAGGAGCTCCTTCCATGGAATTTAATGAGTCTGCAAGTACCTTCATAGAAGTAAGTGGTGTTCGAAGCTCATGTGACACGTTTGAAACAAATTCTTCTCTTGAATCATTTAGCTGCTTAAGCTGGTCAAGCATCCCATTAAATGCATTAGAGAGCTGCTCGCTTTCTAAAAATCTGTTTTCATTTAATTTCTTGTCATCATATCCTTCTGTAACATCACCTATATACTGTGTAGTTTTATTTATAGGTTTAACTATAAATCCCGAAATAAAAAATCCAATTAAGAGCATTATAATAAATTCAATACCCATAATAAGACTTCCCTTAGATCTAAGCACACGAATGCTATCCTCTATGGCATCTGTCGACACTGTAGCAAGCATAACACCTGATACATTCTCCCCTGATTTATCATATACAGGAGATACTACTTCAATATATCTGTTTTCCTTATCATAATAACTCGAACTGCTGCCCTGGAAACTTTTAACAACATTTTTAGCAACAAGCATTTTACCTTCATCAAGAGAATAAGTATCTTTAATAACCTGAAGGTTTTTATCAACGATCATAACACGACCGTTATAAATATTCATAAGCTGTGTTAAGTTTGTATTGATTACTTCTGATGACGGATCTGACAGATAATTATAGCTGTTAAGCTGATTACTTAGAATTGTACATTGACTTTGTATATCTGCAGTTCTCATTGTTATAGCTCTATTCTCGTATGCCTTTATAATACCAGAATAAATGGCAAGGCTTCCAAGACCGGAAACCGCCAAAACTATAACAATAATAAGAAGTCGCAGACTTTTTAAGAATTTTATATTTTGTTTGTAAAATTTATTAACCTTGGAAATAATAGCCAACACCCCACTTTGTATGAACATACTTTGGTTCACTTGGACGAGTCTCGACTTTCTCACGAAGACGTCTTATATGAACATCAACCGTTCTTGCATCTCCTGGATAATCAGTTCCCCATACAAGATTAAGGAGATTCTCTCTGCTATATACCTTATTAGGATTAGTAGCAAGAAGTTCAAGGAGATCATATTCTTTTGCTGTAAGATTGATTTCATTATCATCAATAAATACTCTTCTTGCATCACAGTCAATCTTCATATTACCTTTAACAATAACTGTATTTGCACGAGTATCTTCCTTCTTAGCTGTTCTTCTCATAATAGCTTTAATTCTTGCTTTAACTTCAAGTATATTAAAAGGTTTCGTAATATAATCGTCTGCCCCATATTCAAGACCTAAGATTTTGTCCATATCCTCACTTTTTGCAGTCAGCATAACAACAGGCATATCAGAAAATTCTCTTATCTGCTGACAAACCTGGAAGCCATCTAACTTAGGAAGCATAACATCAAGAAGTACAAGATCATATTCACATTTCTTAGCATATTCAAGCGCCTCTTCTCCATCATATGCACAGTCAACTTCCATATCATCCTGCTCTAAACTAAAACGTATACCTTTTACTATTAATTTTTCATCATCGACTACTAATATTTTTTTCTTTCCCATATCTGTATCCCTTATTATGCATGCTTTTAACTTTATAAAATCAAATGGTGATCTTATCTTTTATTTTATTAAACACACCATCCTTTATCCCCTCAACATTCATAAGTTCCTCTAATGCATTAAATTTACCATTACTGCTTCGATATTCAACTATACCATTTGCCTTTGACTCTCCAACCCCTGGAAGTGTCATAAGTTCTTCTTTTGATGCTGTGTTTATATTTATTCTTCCATCATTTAAAGAAGTTATTTGTGCATTGTTACCTGCTTCATATAATTCTTTTTCTTCTAAAGTTGGAATATATATCTGTTCTCCATCTGCTATCTCTCTTGCCTGGTTAATAACCTCATCCAAGCCTTCACTAGTAATACCACCTGCTGACTCAATGGCTTCATAAACTCTAACCGGCGTCTTAAATTTATAAACACCCGGATTATTTACTGCCCCGCATACATGTACATATATATACTCATCTGCACTTGGTAATTTCTCTTCCTTATTATCTGTTTCTTCATCCATTGGCAAATCTTCAATTGGATTATCTAAGACATTATCAGATGTTATATCTTCTACTGGAATAATATTATTATCTTTCTTAATACATCCGCCAAGAGATATTAGTGTAAATGTAAGAATAAATACTACTATATTTTTTATTTTCTTCTTGTCCATGATCATTTCCTTTATATAAATTAAAATGATCCCCTCAGATAGGACAATAATATTGTAACGTTTTATTTATGCAATTACAATAGACTTTTTATTAATTCGAAACAAATACGTAAAAAGTCGCTCTGCAATTACAAATATACTGCAAAGCGACTTTTTTACTTAATTATAAATTAAAGATTAGTTGCATCTTCTGTAGAATCTATTGCATCATTACCTTCATCTACTGTAGAAGGAACTACTTTTTCTTCTGCAACTTTATTGCCATTTAAAGAAAGAACTGTATTTGTTACATCTCCCTTTTTAAATTCAACTGTAACTTCATCACCTTCATTGAATCTTATAACATCAATGTAATCAACTACTGATACGTCAAATATATCCTCACTTGAATCAAGCATTATATAGAAATGTGAATCACCTGAAACAACACCCTGGGCAATCTTTGTTATATGTCCTGTTACTGTTTCAATTTCACGTACATCCTCTTCTTTTGTCTGAATTCCATTATCAAACATTAATTTAGAATAATTCTCTTCACACTGACTTACTGAATCTCCAATTGCAACAACCTGATATTTCTGAACATTAACCATCGCATACTTCTTAACAAGTCCAGCATCATCTTTAAGAGCTATAAAATATGTAGGCTCTCCAGATATATTAAGAAGAAGTGGGAATGTTGCATGATAGTGAAGGTTCTGAACCTGACCTTCAGCCGATGACATAGCTGACTCTTCTGTTGCACCTTCTATCTTGTAGAACTTAGTTTCCATTGTTCTTTGATTCATAAGTACAAATCCAACGTTAGACTGGTCACCACTTACTGATGTTACACCTGTATATACCCATACATCATCGTCGATAGCAAGGAAGTTATAATATTTTGTTGATTTAAGACAGTCTCTTTGACCTAATACACTATTTAAGAAACCATGTTTAAGTGCGCCATGGTAATTGTAGAGTTCTACAAGAAGATCTGCTGAATAAGCACGGTCAACCCACTGTGGAACATCTTCTACTGCATAGTCTTCTGTCTCACCTGTAATTGCATTACATAAAACAACTCTTCCAACTGTTGTACCACCAAAAAGTCCGATATTGAACTTCTTAACTGGGCAAACCCAGTATGGTGTATTATTTTCGTCAATCTCAAAACTGATTTCATCGAAAATATATGTTGGATAGTTAAATCTTAAATGTCTGTAAATATTTCTGTTAAAGTGATCGCTTGTAGTATATTTCATACCTTGATCAAGTTTAACAAGTTCAGTATTCTGTGTTGCCATATCAATTTTAATATAAGCTGGAATACCTTCTCTCATATTTGTAAACCATTTAATTCCGTTAGCATATTTAAGTGGTGATACTCTTACAGGACGACCATTGTAGTTAATCTGGCTGTAAAGATTATCAACCTCAAACTGTGAAACCATATCTACCATACTACCCATCTTACGGTTTCCAAGAATTGTAGCTGAATCTTTATCAAGAAGTGGAATCTGTTCAAACGAAAGTTCCTCAATATCTTTTGTAAATTCACCTTCTTCAACTGTAAGAAGTTTCTGGTATTTCTTAGCATTTACAATAGGAGAAGAAAGAATTGTTCCAAGGAAGTATACTGCAACTACTATTACTAAAAATATAAGTATACCCTTAAATCCTTTAGACTCCTTGTAAGTATCTTTTGTAAGCTGTTTCTTTCTGTAATAAACAATGGCACCTACTACTATAAGCACAATAATAAACATCCATATATCTGATGAATGAAGATTAAGTGCTGGCAGTGTAATATAATAATATACAGCTGCAAAAAGTATGAGTCCAAGTATTACAAGTAATTTTGTTTTTCCTTTTTTCATAACATACCTCATTCTTGTTCATAAATAATTATTAACATATTGGGAATTATAGCATTTATCATATATTTATACAATTAATTTCAAACTTTCTTAACAATTTAAGAAACCGGCGGGATTACTACACCCACGCCGGTTTCTAATTAAAGGAAAGCCAAAATAACTTTAACTAACTATTCCTCTGCTGCTCTTGCTTCAATTTCTTTTTTCTGAACATCTGATGGAGCCTGCTCATATCTTGCAAATTCATATGAGTATGTTCCGCGTCCACCTGTCATTGAACGAAGTACTGTACAATATCCAAATAATCCTGTCATAGGAATATCTGCTTCGATTGTCTGTTTGCCGCCTGCTATTGGATTCATTCCAAGTACACGGCCTCTTCTCTTATTAAGGTCACCCATTACATCTCCTGTATATTCATCAGGAACTGTAACTTTAACAGTTGCGATAGGCTCAAGAAGAATTGGAGTTGCTTCCATAATACCTTCTTTAAATGCCATACATGTAGCTGTCTTAAATGCCATTTCTGAAGAGTCAACTGGATGATATGATCCATCATAAAGAACTGCTTTAACACCAACAACTGGATATCCTGCTAAAGGTCCTTTAAGCACTGACTCCTGAAGTCCTTTCTCAACTGCTGGGAAGTAGTTCTTAGGAACTGCACCACCAACAACTTCTTCTTCGAAGATATAAGGAGTTTCAAGATCACCTGATGGCTCGAATCTCATCTTAACGTGTCCATACTGTCCATGTCCACCTGACTGTTTTTTGTATTTCTTATCAATATCAGCATTCTTCTTAATTGTTTCTCTAAATGCAACCTTAGGTGTTTCAAGATTAATATGAACTTTATATCTTGATTCAAGTTTACTTGCTACGATTTCAAGATGCTGGTCACCCATACCATAGATAAGTGCCTGTCTATTTTCAGCATCGTTAACAACTTTAAGTGTAACATCTTCAGCCATCATCTTAGCAAGTCCCTGTGAAACTTTGTCTTCATCATTCTTATTATCAACTGTATACTTCATATATGTATATGGCTGAGAAAATTCTGTTCTTGCATAAGATACAGGAGTTGTCTTTGTTGAAAGTGTATCACCTGTATTTGTATTATTTAATTTAGCAATTGCACCAATATCACCTGCAAAAAGTTCTTCAACTTCTTCTGGTTTATTTCCGCGCATTGTATAAATCTTACCTGGTTTTGTTTCCATGTCTGAATCAGCATTGTAAAGTGTGTCTTCGCCTTTAATAACTCCTGAGCAAACTTTTACAAATGAATATTTACCAATAAATGGGTCAACCATTGTCTTAAATACATATGCTGATTTAGCTTTATTAAATTCATAATTTCCTTCAAAAATCTCATTTGTTCTTCTGTTAAGTCCTGCACATTCTTTTTTCTCTGGACTTGGGAAATATCTTACTATATCTGATAAGAGGTTTGTAACACCGTGTGCAAGTGTATTAGATCCCATTGTTACTGGAACAATCTCACCAGCCATAACTTCTGTACGAAGGGCTGAACGAATTTCTTCTGTTGAGAATTCTTCTCCAGCAAAGTATCTTTCCATAAATTCTTCACTTGTCTCTGCAACGGCTTCCATAAGAGAATCTCTTAACTGCTCTAAGTTAGGTTTACAATATTCAGGAATTTCAATTTCTTCTCTTTGTCCAATTTCTGTATAACGTCTTGCTGCATTCTTAACAATATTAATATAACCTACAAGTTTTTCATTTTCACGGATTGGCTGGAAGTGTGGTGCTATCTTCTTACCATATCTTGCTGTAAGATCTTCGCATACCTGACGATAACTTGCATCATCAACGTCCATCTCTGTAACATATACCATACGAGGAAGATTGTATTTATCACAAAGTTCCCAAGCTTTTTCTGTTCCTACCTGAACTCCTGCCTTACCTGAAACAACTATAATTGCCGCATCCGCCACGCTGACTGCTTCCTCAACTTCACCAACAAAATCGAAATATCCAGGAGTATCAAGGATATTAATCTTAGCTTTTTCCCATTCGATTGGTACTAAAGTTGTGCTAAGTGAAAAACCACGTTTCTGTTCTTCTTTATCAAAGTCGCTGACTGTATTACCATCATCGATTTTTCCCATTCTGTTAGTTGCACCTGATACATATAACATTGCTTCTACCAGGCTTGATTTGCCACATCCACCGTGGCCAAGTAGTACTACGTTTCTAATCTCATCTGTTCTGTAAACCTTCATGTTGCTTTCCTCCTTAGGTGTCTTTGTTCAGTATAAATCTTACTTTATACTGTATCTCGTATATATTATGTGTATATTCTACTAAAGAACAATGAAAATTACAACTACTTTATTGCATTTTTACGAATTATTTTTAAAATGTATATCTAATTTGAATAATACAGAGAAATATAACAGTTACATATTGTTAATTTCACACTTTATACATGGTTTTTAAACTGTTAACACAAATTTACTTCCATTTATTGTTTCTACCTGAAGATCCACATCATAAAGCTGCTTTATACTGTCTCTATCAATTACTTTTTCTGGTTCTCCACAAAAAAGTATATTTCCATCTTTAAGCCCTATTACATTATCAGAAAAATATATAGCCTGATTTATATCATGAAGAACCATAACTATCGTAATTCCATACTCCTTATTAAGCTTATTAACAAGTTCAAGTATTTCAATCTGATACCTTACATCAAGATATGTTGTCGGCTCATCAAGAAACAAAATCTTCGTATCCTGGGCAAGTGCCATTGCAATCCATACTCTCTGTCTTTGTCCTCCTGACAGTCTGCTTATCTCACGATCTTTATATGGCATTATTCCCGTTACTTCCATGGCATTTACAATTATGTTCTCATCTTCTTTTGAATTACCTTTAAACATTTTCCTATAAGGAGTTCTTCCAAAAGAAACAAGACTTTCAACAGTCATATCACCCGCTGCCATATTATACTGTTGTACAATTGCAACCTTTTTAGCAAACTCCTTTAAGTTAAGGTTTTGTATGTTCTTTCCCCTAATAAAAATATTTCCTTTAGGAGAATAAAGATTTTTTGTCATAAGTGAAAATAATGTAGATTTTCCACAGCCATTTGCCCCCATAATGGTAGTTATCTTTCCTTCTTCTATTTTTAATGATATTTTTTTCAAAACTTTATTCTTACCATATGAGAATGATAAATCCCTTACTTCCATTGCCGGCTTAACAACTTCACTATTTTGCATATTTGTCACTCCTTCTTAAAAGTATGATAAAGAATGGGCCACCTATAACACTCATTATAATAGCTGCTGGTATTTCATAAGGCATAGCTATAGTTCTTCCAAGTGTATCCGCAATAAGATACGTAAACGCTCCAAGAAGCGCCGAAAAAGGAATAAGCTTTTTATGATCACTTCCAACTATAAGTCTTCCAATATGTGGAACTATAAGCCCCAAAAAGCTTATTGCACCTGCAACAGCTGTTGATATGCTAGCAAGAAGTACAGCTATAATTGAAATTATCATTCTCATAGAATTTACATTAACTCCAATACTTCTTGCTGTCTTATCTTCTAAAGATAATGTATTACATGTCCTTGAAAAGAAAAGTGCCATTACAAGTCCTATTACGACATAAGGAAGAAGAGTATGTACATCATCCCATGTTTTCATAGTGATATTACCATTTACTATAGAGGCCACACCCGACATATTTCCACCATTCATAGAATTAAATGCACTTGCAAGACCTGTAAACATAGCATTTACTGCAACACCTACAAGTATTATACGAAGCGGACTAAGTCCGCCTTTCCATGAAAGAGAATATACTATAATAAAAGCTGCTACTCCTCCTGCAAAAGCAAAAAGCGGTGTAAAATAAAACAATGATGGTGCAAACGCTGTAATAATAACAGCCATAAAACCTGCTCCACTTGATATTCCTATAATTCCAGGATCAGCCAACGGATTTTTTAAGACAGCTTGAAATAAAACACCTGATACCGCAACCGCTGCTCCTGAAAGCATTGATATTATTATTCGTGGAAATCGAAGATCATATATTGTTGCAACATCACTATTCCACTCAACAAAAAGTCCATTTATAAGTTCCCTAAAACTAATCCTTAAACTTCCAATATTTGCTGAAATAAAAAATAGTCCAAGAAGTAAAACTGTTATAACAATAAATGCACCTGTAGCTGCTATATTTTTGCTTCTCTTTCGTTTTTTATCATTATCTTCTTTTTCTACTTCGGAGATTTCTATACTGTCCATAACTAATTCTCCTCCATGCTATTATAAGTTTCTGGATATAATATATCCTGAAGTTCCTCTAACGCCTCAGGATAATCAAAAGTGGCACTCATGCCAAACAACTCATGTGTAAGATAATACACTTTATCATCCTTGACTGCTTTAAAATGTTTCCATATATCATTTTCAGCAAAATCTTTTCTAAACATTTCTGCAACCTTGTCTGGAAGTGCATGTGAAGCGCATAAAATAACATCTGGCTCCTTAGTCTTCATATCTTCTGTATTTACAGTCAAAAACTCTTCATTTGTACCTGCATATACATTATTTCCTCCTGCCATCTCAACAAGACTTCCCACATACGAATTTTCTGTTGCGATTATATAACTTCCAGGAAGCCCCATAAGAATAAGGACATCTAAAGATTCCTTTCCATCGTTCTTTTCTTTGTATTCTTCATAAAAATCAACAAACTCGTCGACTACTTTTTTAGCTTCTTCCTGTCTGTCAAATATTATTCCCAGCTCCTGAATAGATTTATACATTCCAGGTACGCTTCGTAAATTCAAAAATGCCCAGTTTGTACCTATTGCCTCATATTTAGGCTGAAGATCACTTTGTAAAGAAGATGGACTTAAAATCCAGTCAGGATTTAAAGAAGATACTATCTCCATATCCGGACTCATAGGAGTTCCAACTTTCGTAACATCCTTATACTTTTCTGGTAAAGTTGATGTCACAGTGTCACATACGCCAGCAAGCTCTATATTTAATTTATCGCATATTTGTGCTATTGAAGATGATGTTGCTATTATATCCGGTTCTTTTTTAAGTTCTCTTACCTTTATTCTCGCTGCTTCTACTGCCCTTTTTTCGACAGGGTCACTTATATCAAGCATTGAACTTATATCTTCTTCTACATTGTCAGTTAAAGTAACCGTTTCGTTAGTTACTTTCCCCTGACTTTGATCCACACATCCTGTAAAAGAAATAACCGCTGTTACAATTAATGTAACAGCAATTATTCTTCTTAAAATCCTATTCGTCATCGTCTTCACCGCCACCTAAGCGTTTCCAATTTCTTCTAAAGTAATATATAAGTAAGGCTACTACTCCAATTAAAATAAGCCCACCTATAACTACAGATATAGTTGTCACAACTATTATCTGAATAGAATTATCCGCCTTATTTTCCACTGTATCAGTTTCTTCTTCTGTAGAAAGACTTAATCCTTTAGAATTATCTAAAGTTTCTGTTGATACTTTCATAGGAGTTGCTCCACTATCTTTTGAAAGTGTACTTTCGATAGGTTTATCTTCCGTTTTTGCATTACCATTTTCTGACTTTTTTTCCGGTAAAGATGCTGCTCCTACTGATTCTGCTGGTTTTGAAATATTACCACTTGAAGTTTCACTTGCGCCTTCTGCATAATTAGAACTACTTGTTACAATAGTTGCATTCATATCAGTTGAATTGCCTTCTACATAATCAGTTGGGTAAAGATAAAATATAACTTCTCTTCCCATAGGTTCAACATACATAGATCCTCTTACTATGCAGTTCTCACTTGGCACCTGTATACATGCATCAAAAGTTGCCCCATTACTATCACTGCCCTGACCTGTTGTACCTGTAGCTGGTTCATACCAACTTGAGTCTCCTACATTTTGGACAAGGAAACTATGTCCTGATGTAAAATCTCCAAGACTAAATCTGACAGTCAGGTAATATGTTCCATCATCAGCTACTTCTAATATGCCAGTTGTATATAATGCACTTTCTACCATTCCCTGTCCTGTAGCATATGAAGCTTCTCCTCCAGAATCTTCTATCTGTCCTGTAACAGGATGACTGTAGCAAGGAATAATAGAACATGTATATACAGTTCCTGATGCAGCCCTTGCAACCATTTGGCTTTTATCAAGAACTAGTGTAAATATCATCATAAATATGGCAAAACCCGTAATTATTTTATTTTTATATATACGCTTTACCATATTTAATTCCTCTTATCTTTTCTTTTAGCTTTATAAGTAAAAATAATAACTGATCCACTTAATAAAATAAGACCTGCCCATAATCCAAGAGTAGTAACTTCGTCACCTGTTTTTACGCCCTTTTTCATAAGACTATTTTTATTTCCAAGGCTGTTATTACCAAGTGAATTATTTCCAAGGGTATTATTTCCAATGCCAGGTTTTGGACCAGGAAGCTTACCTTGATTTAATCCATCGCCTTGATTATTTTTATTATCATTATTATCTTCTGGATTAGATGGCTCTTCTGGTATTACAGGATTTTCACTATCTGCCACTTCTAAAGTTGTCCAGTCAAGCATAAGATATGCTTTTTGCTCTCCCGCACCTGCAGATATTGCTTCCATAATAGGAATGTATAATTCAATAGGTGCAAATCCATCATCTAAGCATTCTTCTATAAGTGGGAATGTAACTATATCAGGATAATTTGTACCATACTTATCTTTTACACGATTTCCTTTTTCATCTGTTTGATAACTTTCAATTGTAGCTTTCTTAGTTTCTCCATTAGGATATCCATATTCATCTTCTGTATATCCAGTCTCAAAATAACTTATCTCACCTAAATAGCCAAGGTCATCGCCTACTTTAATTCCTTTAAAGTCAATTGATATATAAGGTACCTTATTTTTTACAGTAAGTTTTAATGTATGGTTAATTCCTTTATCTGCCATGGACAAAGTTTTCTTATCAGGCTTTACAATATTTCCAGAAACAAGATACACTCCGTCTTTTAAATTTTCCGGGTCAACTGATTCATCCGGGCCTTGCGGATCAACTGGCTCATCTGGACCTTGCGGATCGACAGGAGGCACTGGTATGTCAGCACCCCCGCCGTCCTTTGGTGTATATGAAATGTTAAATGTAACTGTTCCTGTATAATTTCCCGGTTTAGCCTTTGCAATATCATCTGCATATATTATGATTTTGCCTGGAAAATCAAGAGATTCTCCCATACTGCTATCTTTAACCTGTCTTCCAAATTCATTTGTAAATGGAAGGCTGTTATTTTTGCAATAGAGATTTCCTTTTTCAGGGGATGTAACAACAATTTGTCCCTCTTTATCATTTGTGTCCACTTTAACTACATATTTCATTTCAGAATCAGACTTTGAACTTAAACTTCCCATTTCTATCTTGTCAGGAATTACAACAACATAGTCAGGAGATGTTCCTTTTTCTTCAACAGAAGCTGTAATAGTTGTAGTTTTTTCTTTTTTCGTACCTGTACTTAAAGTATCCCAAAATACATTTACAAAAGTCTTAACATCAAATTTACCATGATCAAACTCTATACCGCTTACATTTCCATCAACATTACTCATAGCTGGTACATAAACTTTTGAATTCACAAAATACTGCGCACTAAGACCTTGAAGTGGAAATTCAACATCAGTCACTACAGTGTAATCTCCAACATTATCTGTTTTATATTCAACGCCTTCCATTGAAAGTCCTTTTGAAGGATCATTGTCAATATAATATCCATTAAATCCAAGAATATACATAGGTTCTTCTTTAGTTCCAGACACATTTGTATATTTAAGTTTCATTCCACCTTTTTCATCTACTATAAGCTTTGCATCTGCTGTATCATATCTTACAAGACTATGATCTACAACATCACTTCTAACAGATACTGTGACATTATATTCTCCCTTTTCTGGCACTTTAGATGGAACATTTACATCAACTTTTTCATCTTCAAGAGATAATGCATCTTTAACTGCTCCTTTAATGGCATTTGAAGATATGGTAGCACCTGATACAACATCTACATCATTAATAGAATCAATATCATCTGAATTTAAGCCAATAAACTTGTCCTTCATTCCTTCTGTAGCAGACTGTAATTTCATTTTATTTATATCTTCATGAGTTCCTCCAAACCCATGTCCTGAAATTTCCACAGCTGATATAACATTATTATCTACCGTTACATCTGCATCGACATAATATTTTCCAAACTGGTTAACGTGAAAAGAACCACTATATTTTTCTGCCGCGAAAACTGACACAGGTTGTAATAACATTCCTGCAGATATTAAAAATGCCAATATTCTTTTTGGAATATATTTATTTTTTATTCTATAATTTCTTTTCATAATTTTCCCTTTTATACAGCAAAATCCCCATTGCATTTGCCCGAGGATTATGCTTTTTATATTATATTTTTAGCGTCTTCACATTCTCAAAATATAATGTGCCTGTTATTTTGCTGGTACAAAATTAATTGTGAATGTTGTTGTTCCTGTGTAGTTTCCTGCAACAGCTGATTTAACAGCTTCTTTAGAAACACTTAATGTTCCTTCTAAGTTCTGTCCATCTTCTGCTGTATCCTGTGCTACAGTTTTTGTTCCAAATGTATTTTCAAATGCAAGTTCATTCTTTTCATTTAAAAGTTTTCCGCTTTCAGGAGCTGTAACTGTTACTGTAGATCCATTAAGATTTGAAGCTTTTACATTTACATTGTAAGCAAGTGTATTTTCTTTTTCTGTGCTAAGTGTTCCAAGAGCAATTGACTCAGGTACAGTTACCATATATTCTGGCTCAGAAACAACTTCTTCTACATTTGCTGTAATCTGTGAAGATTTTTCCTCTGTAACTGTTGGAACTTCTGGTTTACTTTCTTCTACAGGTTTAATATCACTTATCTGAGTTCTAAGTACAACATCTGTATTCATTACAACATTTACAAATGCATCTGTTTTAGCACCTTTTTCAAGTTCAGAAATAGCAGATGTTGGAAGATCTACTGATAATTTCTGTGTTGGTAATTTATCTCCTGCTTTAATTCCAAATAAAGGATTAGTTGTATCAAATTCTTTAACAGCTTTTGTTTCCATATCTGATTTAACTACATAATCCTGTGGTCCATATGCCATATCAGGAATTACAATCTTAACATTTTTTACTGTTCCGTCTTTTCCCTGGTCTGCAAATGCAGGTACTGGATTCGCAACGTACATTTCTAATGACATCTTATCATCATTAATTGTAATATCTGCTGTATGTACAAAAAGCGGATCACACATACTTGGTTCATTTTTTGATTCATGTAAAAAATGAACTGTTGCTGTATAATCTCCATTAGCATATTCCTTTGGTGCAGCAAGTGCTGTTGCACTAAATACTGTTCCGACCATTGCAACTGTAAGAGCTGCTGATAATAATTTTTTTAATTTCATTTTGAAATCCTCCTTGTTTTCCTTTATCACACTTGTGAAAACGCTTTATGTTAGACGCTTTTGCGTATTAACATCACTACTTAACTATAAGTGAGCAATTAACTTCTGCACCATTTCGCGGTGTCATTTCATCGTCAGCACTATATGTTCCATATCTTACTATCATAGGATATTCGCCTTCTTCCATTTCTCTATCTAACTCTATATCGTAAATAGTTTGACCAGGTTTTATTAACTTTGATTTATATATAACCTCATCAGTATCTGGAAGATAAAAAGATATTTCGAAATAAACATTGTTTCCTTCAGGATTTGTAAGTTCTACCTTTACATTTTTTGTACCAGATGGAATTGTTATTGATTTATATCCTGGCACTTGTATACCCGCTGTAACACCCGCCTCCTGATTTTTTGTTTCTTGCTTTGTCTGTTCTTCTTCAAACTCATAATTCGTAACTTCTTTTGGTCTTGACTGATTATATACTGCAAAACCTGTAGCAAGAACGAGAGCCGATATAATAATCAAAATAACTTTCTTATTATTCCATTTCATTTCACACCTCTTTCTGGTTAGGTTTAACTAACTATATCCTATTAAAAAATCCCGCTTAACGGGCTTTTTTTTGAACAATTTGATTCTAACACACTTTTTTTGTTATTCAATCCCCATATTCGTAGCATATCTGCTACAAATAATGCATTTTTTCTTAAATAGCATTATATAAATCCGCATATTTAAATAAATAATATTAAATATTCTTTGTAGCACTTTTGCTACAACTTTATATCAAAATAGTGAAAATCACTTTTTCTTTCTTCTTTTTAATTCCATTTATTGAGTATTCCATATTTAAACATATGTTACCATGAAAAATATTTCCCGTTCCCGACATAAGATTTGTGAATTTCAAATCGTCCGCTGGAAAAGATATTACATTTCCATCTTGCTCTGCATTTACAAAACTTCCAAACTCAAAATATTCCAGCGATTCTAATTTTCCTCTCAAAATCTTGTCATATCCGTTTATCTTCTTAACAATAGGAACTGAATATAGTTTGATTGTACCTTTTCCATCCACAACTTGAAGTATACAGGGATGAAGAAATGCTTCATTAGCTCTTGAAATGTTATTATTGTCGTTAACAGATTCTTTGTATATTACAAATGGAAACTTATATTCTCCATCATGGAACCTTTCTACAAGTACCCTGCCTGTAAAATATTGTTCTTTCTTAAGCTGATTTTTCACACTATAAACTTCATCTGTAAGACGTATGACATTCATAAAATCTTCAGAACAATATAATGCCATAAACCTTGAATCCTTCCTTGCATTTTCCATGTTCATGCCTTCATACATAAGATGCTGCTGTGTTATCTCTATTCTTTCCTTATATTTCAAAGCTTCTTTATATCCTTTTTCTGTAAGCATTGGTCTTCTAGAATTACTTCTGTCTATAATTCCGTCACCTTCCATTTGTATCATTGCTCTGCTTACTTTATATTTTTCTTCACCTAACGTTCTTGAAATACCAACAACAGTACAGTTCTTAGAAGATGAATTTAAAAAGCATAATATTATCCTTAATTTTAATATATCTGATGTTATTGACATATGGCGCCTCCTTAGTTAGTCTTATCTAACAAAGAGGATTATAAATATAATATTCCTATTTAAACAGTGAAATAAACAAATTGAATACAAAAATAGCAGATCATTGCATCTAAACAATAAACCTGCTATCTTTCTTTAATAATTAAACTCTGTAATTTAACTCATCAAGCATTTCCTTAACTGTCTTTTTAGAACATGGATGATGCTTATATGGTGCTATTTCATATAGTGGAGCAAGAACAAAACTTCTATTTTGCATATCAACATGTGGTATGCATAAATCATCATCTTCAACAATAAGATCATCATAAAAAATAATATCAAGATCAAGTGTTCTAGGTCCCCAATGAATCTCTCTTGTTCTTCCTGCTTCTTTTTCAATTTCGTTTAAAACACTTAAGAGTTCTCTTGGAGTTAAAAGTGTCTTAAGTATTAAACAGCCATTAAGAAAATTGTCCTGTATAACCCCTCCATAAGGTGGTGTCACTATAAATGATGACACTTTTTCAACAATACTGTCTTCTCTCTCTCCTAATTTTTCAATTGCTTCTTCTATAAATGCTTTGCTGTCTCCCATATTTGAACCAAATGCAATATATGCTTTATGCCAGCTACGCGTAATCTTAACTTTAACTGTATCTAGTGGAAGTCCTATTGGAGCCCATGGCTTTTTAACCTCCACATCTACTTTTTCTATATAATCAGTATTCAAAAGAAGCTGCTCTGCTACTGTCTCAGCTACTTTTTCAATAAGCTTAAATGTATTATTTCTTACACATTCGCAAATAAGCTGACAAGCCTTTCCATAATCTATAGATTTATCAAGACGATCTGTTTTACCTGCATATCTTGTATTTGTATAAAGAATTGCTGATACAACAAATTTCTGTCCCATTTCATTTTCTTCTGGAAATACTCCATGCTTTGCAAATACTATAAGATCTTTAACAACTATCTGATCCATACCAATACCCACCTTTATCTAAAATTGCTTAATCCCAATCTTTTTGTTTTATAAAAGCTTCTGTCATTTTTATTGCGCGAACATTTTTCTTCACATCGTGAACTCTTACAAATGAACATCCATTTAGCATACCATATACACTTGTAGCAAGTGTACCTTCTTCTCTTTCATCTGATGGAAGATCAAGAGTTAAACCTATTACGGATTTTCTTGAAGTACCAAGAAGTACCGGATATCCAAGATTTCTAAAAGCCTTAACATTCTTAAGCACTTCTAAGTTCATCTCATAAGTTTTACCAAATCCTATTCCAGGATCTGTCATTATCTTATCTTTTGCCACACCTGCTTTAAGAGCAATATCAATACATTCCTGCATCTGATTTAAAATTTCTTTGGCTGCATCGTCATATTCATTAGTACTATTATTATGCATAAGACAACATGCAACATTTGTTTTTGCTACAAGATCTGCCATCTTATTATCATACTTAAATCCCCATATATCATTAACAAGATCTGCGCCTGCTTCTATAGCTGCCTTTGCCACACTACTCTTATATGAATCAATAGAAATAGGAATATCAAAGTTAGCCTTAAGTTTCTCAATAACAGGAGCCGTCCTTTCTATCTCCTCTTCATCTGAAATCTTAATATGACCTGGCCTTGTTGACTCACCGCCAACATCTAATATATGAGCTCCATCTTCTATCATATCTTCAGCATGCTTTAGCGCTTTGTCCATACAGTTCCATCTTCCGCCATCTGAAAATGAATCTGGAGTTACATTTAAAATTCCCATAACATATGTATGATTATCTGTGTCAAAATTTCTATTTCCTATTATCATTTTATGCACCTAAACTTTCAAGTAATTATTTTTCTTATCTTCTGACCAGTTACATTTTTCATTTGATTTGCAATTAAAACAGCATCTAGATAACTTATCACTTTTATAAATAAGCATCCCAAGATTTGTTGTATGTTCACACATGCTTCTATGTTCTTTTATAGCACTAATTATATCATTTATTTCATTTTCTTCAAACTCATTTATTGAGGATAAAATACTATTTGCTATAATACTTCCTGCCTTACTATGTGAAATACCATTTTCATATTCATCTGCTCTTCCTATATCATGAAGAAGTGCTGCAGCATATATTATATCTTTTTTTAACCCCATACATTCTTCAAGATTAATTATATAAGCTATCCTTGCAACGTCAATAAAATGCTCCATTGTATGATTACAAAACTCTCGTGTCTTTTCAAGTTCCTGTATTTTATTAAATTTACTTTTGTACAACGGATGTTCTAATATTTTATTTACTCTGTCCATTAAAATTATCCTAGTTCTATCATTCTTAAAGCTTCATTTACAAGCTTTTCATCTTCTTTAAATAATCCTCTTTTAACAAGCGTAACTGTATTACTTCCAGGCTTTTTAACACCTCTCATTGTCATACAAAGATGCTCTGCTTTTGCTACTACAATAACTCCCTTTGCATCTAAATTATCCATAAGTGCATCTGCAATTTCTCCTGTCATTTTCTCCTGAAGCTGCAGTCTTCTTGCAAATACTTCAACAGTTCTTGCAAGCTTACTAAGACCTGCAACCTTGCCATTTGGAATATAAGCGATATGAACTTTTCCATAAAATGGAAGCATATGATGCTCACACATAGAATAAAATGTAATATCCTTTTCTACAACAATATCGTTATTATCAACTGTAAATGTCTTTGATAAATGTGTGGCTGCATCTTCATACATACCACCACATATTTCATCATACATTCTTGCTATTCTATCAGGTGTTTCAAGAAGACCCTCTCTTAAAGGATTCTCTCCGATTCCTTCAAGAATAAGTCTTACACCTTCTTTAATTTTATTGTGATCAATCATTGCAAACTCCCTTACTACTAACATATTCCATTATATTACCAAGACAGGATAAAGATCCAAATGCAATTATTACATCTTTATTATCTGCCACTTTAAATGCACCTTCTACTGCCTCTTTATAATCACCTGCATCATATACATTATCACAGTATTTACTAAGCTCTTCTTTTAAAAGATTAGAAGAAAGTGTTCTTTCCTCATTTGGAAGATTTATTGTAAAAATAGTATGTGCAAGTGGACCCATTATATTACATATCTTGTCATACTCTTTGTCTTTAAAAACTCCCATAATAAATATAAGTCTTTTATCTTTAAAATATCTTAAAAGATTATCTCTAAGGCGAATAGCTGCATCTTCATTGTGTGCACCATCTACTATAAAAAGTGGATCTTTACTTACACATGTAAACCTTCCAGGCCACTTTGTATTTTTAAACCCTTCTTTTATATGCTCATCACTTATACTGTACCCTTTTTTATTAAGAACTTTTATAAGTTCAATTACAGTAACTGCATTCTGCACCTGATGACGCCCTGGAAGTGGAATAAATAGCTCATTTAACTCTCCATAAGCTATTTTAGTTCCAAAATAGTCTTCACTTATAATTTCTGCTTCTTCCTGATTAGCTACATGCAAATCAGCATTTTTCTTTTTAGCTACATCTTCAATCACTTTAAAAGCCTCTTCTTTTTGAATAGATGTAACTACTGAAGTTCTATCTGTTATAATTCCTGCTTTTTTACCAGCAATTTCTTCAATGGAATTTCCAAGAATTCCCATATGGTCCATACTTATTGATGCAAATACCGCTGCCACCTTGTCATCTATCACATTAGTTGCATCTTCATTACCACCAAGACCTGTCTCTAAAAATACAATATCGCACTTTTTTTCTTTAAAATACAAAAAGGCAGCTGCCGTCTCGATTTCAAAAACTGTTGGATGATCCAACCCTTTTGTCTCCATACGTGCAACTGCTCTTTGAACTTTTTCTACTAAATAAGCAAACTCATCTTCAGCAATATTCTCGCCGTTAATTGCCATTCGCTCTAAATAAGATGTAACTGTTGGTGAAATATATCTTCCAGTCTTATAACCTGCTTCCTTTAAAATTGACGAAGCATAAGCTATAATGGAACCTTTTCCATTGGTTCCAGCCACATGGACAAACTTCATATCTCTATGAGGATTTCCTAATTCCTCTAACAGTCTCTTAATAGTAATAAGGCCAAGTACACTTCCGTATTTCGACACATTGTCTAAATATACCCTTGCTTCTTTATAGGTCACTTTATAAGTTTCCTTTCTACTATAAGATTATTAAATTACTGTTCTTTATACTAACACTAAAATCATTTTTACACAAGGAAATTTACAAAAACAGGTTGACACATAAAGAATAGGTGTGTTATGTTTAACTTAAGAAGTGTACTACTTGAATTAATACACTTAATACACTTGGTTTGCTTCTTTAATACACCTTTGAAAGGAGGAATTGCATATGATAACAGTTGATTACATGAGTAAAACGCCGCTATACGAACAGATAGCTGACAAATTTCAACTGCTTATATTAAAAGGTGTTATTAAGCCTGATGATAAGATGCCTTCTGTTAGGTCCTTAGCTGTAAGTCTTTCAATAAATCCGAATACTATACAAAAGGCTTACACTACCCTCGAGCAGTCGGGATATATATATTCAGTTAAAGGTCGTGGAAACTTTGTTGCTAAAACTAAAGATGTTAAAGAACAGGAAAAAGACAAATTCACAAACGACTTTAAACAGCTTTTAATATATGGCCGTGATATAGGCATAACAAAAGAAGAATGTATTTCATTAGTAGATGAGATTTTAACAAAGGAGGATTTACAAATTGATCAGACTTAAAAATGTAAGTAAAAGTTTTGATAACATTAAAGCCATCGACAATATATCTGTTACATTTAAAGACGGCCTGATTCTTGGCCTTGTAGGAACTAATGGCGCAGGTAAAAGTACAATGCTTCGACTTATAAGTGGAGTTTTAAAGCCGGATGCAGGGCAAATTTTTGTAGATGACAAAGAAACATATGATAACCCTGATGTAAAGAAAGATATCTGTTTTCTTTCAGATACAGCTTATTTTTTCCCTAATTCAACACCAGAAATTATGAGAGACTTCTACGCTCTTAACTATCCAAAGTTTGATAAAAAGCTTTTTAATGAACTTTTATCTAAGACAGGTCTTGAACCAAAGAGAAAAATAAACACTTTTTCTAAAGGTATGAAAAAACAGCTTTCAATATTACTTGGAGTTGCGACTCAGACAAAATATCTTTTAATGGACGAGACATTTGACGGACTTGATCCTGTTGTACGACAGGCTGTTAAAGGACTTTTTGCAAGTGAATTATTAAACAGAGATTTTACTCCTATTATTGCATCACACAACTTAAGAGAACTTGAAGATATATGTGACTCAGTTGGTCTTGTATATAATGGACAGTTTATATTTAACGAAGATCTTGATTCTCTTAAAGTAAATGCCCACAAAATTCAATGTGTAATCGAAAATCCTACAGATGAGCACAAACTTTTAGAAGGACTTAACATTCTTACATATGAAAGACAGGGACAGCTTATGATAATTACAGCAAGAGGAACCGAAGATGCACTCTTATCTTACGTAAACAAATTCTCACCAATATTTGCTGAAATCTTACCATTATCCCTTGAGGAAATATTTATAAGTGAAACGGAGGCGGCAGGTTATGACATCAAAGATTTCTTACAGTAAGCATATTAAAGAAAATATAAAACAAAGATCTTATATGGCAGCATTATCTATAGTAGGCCTTTTAGTAGTATTACCTTTATATACTTTTATGACTCTTGATTACCATAAAGATGTTATCCTAACTGATCTTGCTAACTGGGTTACTTACAGTTTCCCTGGTATATTTAACGGAAGTTATAACTTTGGCCTTGCAGTGTTTATGGTTATATTTGGAATTCTTGCAGCTGTAACTGGATTTAATTACCTTCATTCTAAAATCAAACAAGACTTCTTTATAAGTCTTCCAGTTAAAAAATCACAGTGGTTTATTATAAACTACTTTTCAGGACTTTTAATATTTACAGTTCCTTTTTTAATACTTTCATTTATATCACTTTTTATAGGAAAAGCTTATTTAGGATCAATACTCACAGGTGCTCTTATAAAAGAAAGTATTATCGCCATATTTGCAGGACTTGCAATTTACTTAATAGTATATAACGTAACAGTACTTGCAATGACACTTACAGGAAACCTTGTAACAGCCATACTTGCAGGCGGAGTACTTGCCATATATGGACTTCTTATAATTGCATTATATACAGGCCTTGCTTCAACATTTTTTGAAACATGGAGTTACCAAAACACACTTATCTACCAAAATATATTAATGTACCTTACACCTGTTGGACTTATAGCAAACATTATAGATACATCATTTATGCATGGTACAGCTGTTAAAACACTGCTTTCACTTGTTATAGTTCTTGGAGTTACATTTGCATTATCTTATGTATGCTGTAACCACTATGCTGCTGAGAAAGCTGAAAACGCTCTGTCTTATAAGAAGACAGCTCCATTTATAAAATTATTTATAACAGTTCCATCAGCTCTTGGAATTACATTTGTAGTAACAACTATGTTTTATGGTTCAAGATTCAGCTCAGTATGGTGGATTATTATATCTGTAATATCAACTTTAATAATAAGTGCCATTATTGAGTTTATATACTCACATGATATTAAACTTATATTTAAGCGAAAAGGAATCACAATTATTTCATTAGCAGCGGTTATTGCAATTTTAGCAGTATTTAAATTCGATTTTATAGGATATGACAGATGGGTTCCAAAGAATGAAAAGATTGAAAGTGCATATATTATAAACTCAGATATTAATGATTATCTTGGATATTATGAGTACATCTTTAATAAATATAATAATGATAGTTCAGGCCATCTTGCTTCGTCATCTCCTGAAAATATAGAGCTTATTACTGACTTTGCAAAAGAAGCAATAACTAATGATGTTGATGACTATGATATGAATTATTATTCTGCAACCGTTGTATATAATTTAAAGAGTGGTAAAAAAGCTTACAGAACTTACAACGTTCCTAACAAGCTTCTTGTAAACACAATAGATACACTTACAAAGGATAAAGAATTTAATAAAAACTTACGTCCTGTTTTATCACTTAACGCTGACAATATAACAGCAATAGATATTCAGGATATGAACACAGAGATTTACCTTGTAAAACCTAAAGATAATAAACTTCTTTTTGAAACACTTGTAAAAGAATATGGTTCAATTACATTTAATGAAATAAATAATTCTCTTCCAGTAGGATTAGTAAACTTAACATATAACTATGTTGAGGATGGAGTGAATGAAACTGCATTCATAAGAGTTCCTCTTTATAAGTCATATGCTGAAACTTTTAAAGTATTAAACGACCTTGGTATTAATCCATCATTAGAAACTGATGTATCTAAAATAGCAAGTATCGACTATACTCATACAGATTCCCTGACAGACAATTATGTTACAGAAACAATTAAGGATCCGGAAGAAATCAAAGAAATAATTGATAAGGCCATTTTATATAGCGAACAAGTACTCTTTAGATATAATGAAGACGTTATATATACCGGAGAAAGCTTAAATATTAAATGGACAAATGGCAACATTACACAAACTGATTACTTTAAATCAACTCTATAAGATCACAAAGAAGCTGCAGCGAAAATCTCGTTGCAGCTTCTTATATATAATAATTAAATTATTCGTATTTTCCAAGTGCGCTGTCATTTATAAGCATTCCTGTAAATGTAGGAACATTAAATATTCTTGCAAACATAGGACATT